>ERZ827088.3111-NODE-3111-length-15944-cov-4.383473_pt1 | contig 15944 bp, 9 predicted proteins | sample MGYA00519922_ERZ827088 | MGnify/ENA primary metagenome ERZ827088 (study PRJEB31778, sample SAMEA3449254) | human gut metagenome | biome: human gut; feature: human-associated habitat; material: faeces | place: United Kingdom | collected 2010/2012 ... | reverse complement strand
GTGGTAGTCGGCAGCTTTCAGATGAAGGTCATCGGCACGAAGGGTGTGTCGCAGCTTATCCCCACCAACACCCTGGTTTCCACCCAGGACGGCATGGCCGGATACACCGTGAAGGATAATAGCGTGTCCGTCATCGTCACCACGGACTGCACCGTTACCTTTGAAAGCAACGGCGGCACGGAGGTCCCCTCCCAGACCGTCCAGTACGGTGAAAAGGTGAAAAAGCCCGAGGACCCCATCCGGGAGGGCTACCACCTGGAGGGGTGGTACAGAGACCTGGACCGCACCCAAAAGTGGGACTTCCACAAGGACACCGTTAAGGGCAACATGACCCTCTACGCCAACTGGGCCGAGGGTGCCGCCGCAGGAAGCGTCACCTGGTGGATCATCGGTGGCGTGGGCCTGCTGGCCCTGCTGCTGATTCTGCTGGCTCTGCTGGGCAAGAAGAAGGTTCGCTTTGAGACCAGCGGCGGCACAGAGCTGGAGGCCGTTTCCGTGAAGCGGGGCAGCGTCATTGGCGAAGTCATGACGCCCACGAAGCCCGGCGCAGTGTTCGGCGGCTGGTATGCAGATCAGGCGCTCACCAAGCCCTGGGATACACAGAAAGACCCGGTGCGCAGCAACATGACGCTCTACGCACGCTGGATGTAATCTACGCATAGATGAGGTAAACAAATATGAGAAAACGCATACTATCTCTGCTGCTGGCACTGACTTTGGCTCTGTCGGCAGGCGTATTCGGCGTCATACCGGCGCTGGCTGCGGATTCCTGCGTTTCCGTGAAGGCGGATGCCGTCACCACCGGCGAGGTTGTGGCCGGCAGCTTGCTGGAGATCAAGCTTTCAGATGTCTTTGAAGATACGGACGGCCATACGCTGACCTACACGCTGACCAACGCAGCGCAGTTCAGCGCCCAAACCAAGGTCAAGGACGGCTCACTCTATGTATCAGAGAAAGACCCCGGCACCTATACGCCGAAGGTCAAGGCGACCTGCTCGGACGGCAAAGAGCTTACAGCGACCTTTACCATCACGGTCAAGGAAGCTCCCCACGGATTGGACGCACAGTATAACTACGATGAGACCCCCGCCAAGGAGGTCACGGTGTATGTGACCATCTCCAACGACGGCGTACCCATCAGGGGCCGCGACGGCACGGTGCTGTGCCACAAGGCCATCACCGTCCCCTACTTTGACTTGGGCCGGTACAACTTGAGCGAATACTACCGCTATCACACGGAAAACGGAGAAGGCAAATACATCGACGAGAACATCGTGGAGCGGCCCACCGGCCTGCACCTGTACCTGTACCTGCTGGAGCGCTACTTCATCGGCCTGCCGGAGGAGCAATGCTGCAAGGGTGCCTATCCTCGTGACGCGCTGGCGAGCTTTAAGCTGGGTGAAGATGTTTGTTACATGGATGAAACACCGGCCTATACGGCAGACAGCTTTGCCGCTCTGACTATCACCGGCTCTCCCACCAGCCTCTACATGGCAAATTTTTGGGGCCATGACGAGAATTTAATGTATTACAGGAATCACTGCTATCCCTACATGAGTCCCGGCTGGGGTTCCACCTCCGACTACATCGTGCTGTCGGACGGAGATACCTGGGATGTGGCCATGTACAGCAACTGGAGCTTCTGGTCCAGCGGCGGTGCATTTACCTGCTTCGACCAGGACGAATACAGCGTCCGTCCCGGCACACAGATGACAGTGAATACCCAGGCCTACGGTACCACCTTCGAGGGCAGCGACTTCTATCCCTTCTCGAACCTGGATGTGTTCCTGTATAACGACAAGTGGGAGCAAATCGAGCAGTACAAGGAAGCGGCTGACGGAAAGAGCACCTTCTCCTTCACCGCCCCCACAGAGGAGGGCACCTACTACCTCGTGGGCATGGACCCCAACCGGACGATCCCCAAGGACGACAGCGGCGGCACGAACTATGCCAAGATCGCACCGGCCACAGCCATCCTGAACGTGGCGGCGGACGCCGAGTTGGAGCGCCCCTTCCAGTCCATCTCTGTCAACGGTACGAAGCTGAATGCAAAGAACATTTCCTATGAGGGCATCGTTACCCTGGGCAGCGAGGACAACGAGGAGTTCAAAAATGTCTACGAGGAGATTCCCAAGTACCATGTGATCGTTCCGGAAGGAACAGAGAGCGTTGACATTACCTACAACGAGGGCGTGGATATTTACCACGCAGACGCTACTGCATACGGCTACGAGACGGACCTTGCTGTAGATGTGGTGTCCTCGGCAACTATCCGCTCTGTTACCTTGAAAAACAGCTACAAGGTCAACGGTGACGGCACCCAGACCGTCACCACCCCCGTCACCCGCTATATCCGTAACGAAGATGGAACGGCCATGGCGATCACACTGGAATCCAGCAGCACTAATAATTTTAGGCCCGTCGCCCTGTTCACCTTTGAGTATGCAAAGGCAGACACGAAGCCGGATGTGACATATGGGGATGTGAACGGAGATGGCATCATAAATTCCACGGATGCAGCAATCGTCTATCGCTCGGTTAATGGAAGATACACACTGACAGATTCTCAGAAGTTGTCGGCAGATGTTAACGGCGATGGTGCTGTAAACTCCACAGATGCTGCGTTGATCTATCGTTATACAAACGGGAAAATGAGTAAATTCCCCGCAGAATCCTAAATACCATAAGGAGGTTAAACACAAAATGAAAAGAACTCTTTCCATTCTGTTGACAATCGCCATGATTATCAGCCTTATCCCTGCTGTATTTGCTGCTGATGTTCCGACGATGTCAACAACAGTTGATAAGACAGAGGTTCAGCCGGGTGATACGATTACGCTTACACTGTCGATCGACAAGACCATTACGAACCTGAATAACTGGGAGTGGGCAATTTATTTTGACAAGACTGCTTATGTCAAAACCAGCGGCGAGCTTGAACCTGGATGTATGTCGGGCACGGGCACTACTGGCGCAGTGGGAGATAATGTTGATATCCTTGGTAAAAATGCCATCCGGGTATCCGGCCTAAGCACTACAGGCGACCCTGTCACTCTTAACGCCGGCAAGATTGCCACTGTTACCTTTATGGCAACGGAGAACATCACGGCAGAAAACGCTCGCATTGAGGTCAAAACCGAAGCGCTGCCTGACTATGATACGCTTAAAGACAACGATGTCAAATTAACCGGCAACATCATTGATGTCACAGTGAAGTCCAGTGAAGCCAAGGGCTACACCGTGTCCATGGGTGCGGACAAGCAGGTAGCTTCCGGCCAAATCGTGGAGATCCCTGTGACCATCGGCAACAACGACGGCAAGAACGCCTACAACGCCTACGACATGACCTTCTCTTTTGACCCCACCATTCTGACGCTGAACATGGAAGCCACCAACATCGAGGGTTATCGCGTGATTCCCGGCAGCGGCACCGTGCGAATCGTGCGTTACGGTAAAGCCGCCGAGCTGGGCGATGCGCTGACTCTGAGCTTTGTGGCAACCGGTCAGGGTAAATCCGATGTGAAAGTAACGGAAGCGTATGTAGATACCAATGCAAACGCCATTGAGTTTGACGCACCTGCGGCTGCCATTTTGGATGACACCGCTGTTATCACCGTCAACGGCTACACCGTGACTCTGCCGGACGACTTCACCCGTACCGACGCGGAGGGTTCCACCATCGAGGCCGGCAAGGATCTGACCTTCAAGCCCAAGGATCCCAACTATGACTACAACGTGACCGTTACCGTGGGCGGCGTGGAAGTCCCCCCTGTCATTGGCGAGGATGGCACCTACACGGTTTCCAATGTCAACGGCAATGTGGTGGTCACCAGCACTAAGACCCCCAAGACTTTCACTGTCGCCCAGGGCGAAAATACCACCGGTGCTGCGACTGCTACCTACATGGAGGACTACACCTTCAAGCTGACCCCTGTGGATGGCTACACCTATAACATGACCGTGACCATCGGCGGCAAGGACTACACCGGCTTTAAAGCCCAGGGGAATGACGATGGCACTACCACCTACACCATCCCCGGTGCGGATGTGACCGGCGACATCGTTATCAACAGCAACAAGCAGGTCAAGCAGCCGGAGACCTTCACTGTCACCTTTGACGGCACCGGCGCAGGCGAGGCCAACGGCGAAAGCTCCGTCAAGGAAAACACCAACTACACCTTCACCGTGGCCAAGCAGGAGAACTTTGAGTACACCATCACTGCCACTATGGGCGGCAAGGCCGTGACTGTCACCGAGGGTGCTAACAACACCTACACCATCGCCAATGTCACCGGCGATCTGGTCATCACCATCGAGAAGAAATCCACCCTGACCATGGAGGTCACTGTTTCCAAGTATGTAGAGATGGATAACAAGACCGTGTTCCTGGTAACCGTGACCGGCACCCCCGAAGAGGGCAAGGCGTTTGCCTACGGCGATAATGTCATGTATAAGACTACCGCTTACGGCCAGAATGTTTACAGCTGGTTGGTGATCGTGGACAAGAATGAGACATTCGACCAGGCTACGGCTGAGGCCAAGATCACGCAGGCCAGTGCTACTGCCGAGGAAGTGACCCAGAGCTATGATGTCAACGAGACGGGCCTTGTGGACATCAACGATGCTCAACTTACTTATGACATCTACAGCGGCAAGTACACCGACTTCGAAAAAGTCTCTGTGCGGAAGTTTCTGCGCGCGGATGTGACCAAAGATAAGGTCGTCAACTCCGCCGACGCCGTTGCGATCATCGCAAACAGCAAATAAAACCAGGCGGGGCCATAGCTTCCCCTCCCAAAGGGGAGGGGAAGCTCAGTCTGTCGAGAAACCCGGCTGCGCACTAAGCGGCAGCCAGGTTTTGGGCGTATATAACGCAAAAAACTGCGAAAACCAGCAAAGAAAGCGCTCCTTCCACTTCCAATTGGCCAGCTTTTTCAGATTCATGGCAGCAAATTTAAGCTTCACCCAGTTTGTCACCTGGGCCAAGCCTCTGTATTGTGTATAACGCATGGCGTGTTTTTCTTTGGCATCCGCAAAGACACGCTCAATGGTTTCCTTCCGTCGCTTGTAAAGCTTCTGGTATTTTGGCGTGTAGCGGGCGTCGTCCGCCAGGTCCTCGTAATCCTTCCAGACATGTCTCTGTACGGTCTTTACGCAATTCTTGGAATGTGTGCAAAGCGCTCTGGTGGGACAATCTGCGCAGATTTTGGGATCACTTTTGTATTCCCTGTAGCCGTCTCGGTTTATAGTGGCGTAGTTAAGAACCCGGTATTCCGGGCAAATGATACAGTCGTAAAACGCATCATAGACATACTTCCACCACTCATGGCCGCCCTTCATCGTTTGCGGGCGCTTGTAGGCTGTGGATAAAACTCTGCCGTCATCAAAGACTTTCTTACAAATATGGGGTGTCTTGTAGGCGGAATCGGCAATGATAGTCTCTACCTGTGGAAATTTCTCTGTTACATTGTCATATACTTCATCAAAGGCTACGCTGTCATGGACGTTGCCGGGAGTCACCACCGTCTCAAGCACAAAACCGTTCTTGTCGCAAGCTGTATGCGCCTCGTAGGCAAACTGTCGCTTGTGATCTCCTTTTGCGAACAGGCCGCTGTCCGGGTCGGTTACGCTTTTGGTGACCATGCGCGTCTTGTCTTTCTTACGGCGTGCCAGTTTCTTCTTGGAGGTGTTATCTCTGCGTTTTTTGGGCGGCTTTGGCGGCTCATCATCGTCATCGAAAGGCTTTTTGCCGTGCGCCTCCCGGTCTGCATTGACCTCCTCCATCAGTTCCTTCGCATAGTGCTTCGAGGCCACTGGTATCGCAGCCTTGACCTGCTTCTTCGTGTTGGCGTTGGCTTTGATATGGGTGCCATCAATGAAGACCGCCTTGGGAGACAGATATCCTGCCTCCGCCACCTCCTCCAGAATCCACTCAAAGACCTGATCTATCGTTTCTGTGGTAAACCGATGACGGAAATTATAGCTCACCGTGGAAAAATGCGGGGTTTCCTCCTGAAGCGTATACCCCAGAAACCAGCGGTAAGCTACGTTTAGATTTACTTCATCCGCTGTCCGCCGCAGAGACGGCAGTCCGTACAGATGCTGGATCAGAACCATTTTGAACAATACGACCGGATCCACACTGGGCCGTCCGTTATCTTCGCTGTACAGCGGCGCTACCATTTCATAGATGTGGTTAAAATCCACCGCCGCGTCTATCTTCCGCAGCAAATGCGCCGCCGGGACAAGACTTTCCGTGTCTACGATTTCCACTACCCCACGATCCAGTTTTCCCCGTTCCAACATTTTTCATCACCCCAGACTATTTTATCACACGAACGCGAAAAAGCCCAGCACTAGCTGGACTTTTTCGACAGGCTGAGCTTCCCCTCCCAAAGGGGAGGGGAAGCTATCCGCCGCATTTTGGGCGTTTACCATTGTCCCCTGTTTTAGGAGACGATGGTAAGAATCCAAAACAAGTATTTGGGGGATACCCGTATGAAAAAACACAGCGGCCTATATAGCGCCGTCAGTATTTTGCTGGTCATTGTGCTGATGGCAGGGATCAGCCTCTCACTTCTCTCCTCCGGGCGGACAAGGCCGGACAATCCCATCAGCACTCAGCCGGATCGGCTCCAGGCGGAGTCGCTGCAAGGATCCGGCAGCACCGGCGGGCAAAGCTCCGGCAAGGATAATACAGAGAATACGGATACTGCCCAGGATCCATCAGAGCCGCAGAAGCCCGATGAGCCGCAGAAGCCCGATGAGCCACAGAAACCCGATGACACCAAGCCGGATCCATCGGGCCCCACAGACCCCACGGATAACCCCGGCAAGGGCGACCAGGGCGGCTCCAAGTCAGACGATAACAAAGGCGGCTCCGAGGATTCCGGTGACCATGGTGATGGCACCGGCGGAGACGACGGGGACCACGGCGGCAGCGGCGGTGACCACGGCAGCGGCGGTGAAGAAGACGATACGCCCCGCATTTATACGACTCTGAAAACTCAGCAGCTTACCAAGGCAGAGCTGCCCGACGGCAAGCTGACCTTTGTGGCCTATCCCCTGGGTAAAGGCGATCTGCATATCCGTGTCCGGCTGAAAAATGAGACCAATTCCGGAAACGGATTGCTGCTTACTTCTCAGAATAACCAGGACTACGAGGCACAGCTGGATTTCAACGCAGATAACCTCTTTGTGCTGTCTCTTTATGATGGGGAGACCTTCCTGGGACTTGTTCAGTACCGGGTGGGCTATTACGCGAATCTTGCGGACGATACCCACCCGACGGTGGGGGACTATCCACCCTCCATCGTCACCAATCTGGATGGGGCCAGCCTGGACATGAGCTCCCAAACCTTCCCCTTGACGGTGATTGCCCGTGCCAACGCAGAGCTGGGAGCCGGTGTGATCTATTCCAATCAAATTCGGGTCACGCTGGACGGCAAAACCGTGGAAAAGAGCTACGGCGATTCTCAACCCACCTACGAGTTGTATTTCGATCCCCCTCAGTTGGGCGATGAAGAAACCCACATCGTCCGGGTACTGGCCTGGGATGGTAACGGAAACTCCACCATGAAGGTCTACACCGTCACCTACCATCAAATTAGTGAGGGCGACCCGGCGGGCTCGGCGGATGTGGTGCTGGACGCGACTACCATCGGCCTGGGCATTTTGGATACCGGAACGCTGGACATCGTGGAGGGCGAAACGGCGGCGTCCGTGCTGCTGCGCTTCCTGCAGGAGCGCGGTTATGAGCCGGATTACCAGGGGTCTGCTACCATGAACTTCTATCTGCGCCGGATTAGCCGGGGCGACATTGCCTACCGAGCCAATGTCCCGGAGCATCTTTGGGAGCTGATCCTGCGGGACGGCATCACCACCAATGATAACTATGACCGGGACAGCATCGGGGAGTTTGACTATACCCAAGGCTCCGGCTGGATGTACTCCATCAACGGCACCCTGTATGAGGGTACCGGCATGAGCGGTTACAAGGTTCGCAACGGCATTACCATTTATGTGCGCTTCACCCTGTCCTACGGCAAGGACATCGGCGGCTACGATTCCACCGGAGGCGGCTACGGTTCACTGAGCAGCTACTGCGGCCTATGGATCAACGGCGGCTACCAAGCCCTGGGCCACGACTTCGTGGAGACGGACCGTTTGGAACCCACCGAAACAGAGGATGGTTACATCCACTATCGCTGCTCCAAGTGCCATGAGGAGAAAACAGATATTCTCCCGGCCACCGGCGGTACGGAGCCATCCCCCACCGCCGCACAGGCGGCCCCCGCCCTGCTCCTGCGGCGGGGATCGGGCCTTACCCCTTATCAAAACAAATTCCATAGAACCTGGGAGGCAGCAGCATGAAAAGAGCAACACGAATATTAGCGGCACTTCTTTGTGTGCTGCTTCTGCTCCCAACGGTGGCCTTTGCGGAAGCACAGCCTTCTTTGGAAAAACAGATCGCACAGAGTGCGGAGGGAATGTCCGCTCTGGGCGGCAAGAAGGGTGAATTGCTGAAAGACCGGGAACTGTTTCCTGCAGGCGATTCCGTCTGCGATTGGCTGGCCATAGCTATGGCACTGTCCGGCACAAGGGAGAGCTATTCCGACTATTTGGCGGAACTGAAGGCCCATGTGGAGGACGCATACGCCAAAAACGGATGCCTGGACCGCAACAAGGCCACGGAATACCACCGGATTTCTTTAACGGTGCTGGCACTGGGGGGCAACCCCACCAACTTCGGCACGAAGCCCGACGTCTCGGCCATTGACCTGATCGCAGAGGGTACTTACAACTATGCCCGTGATCCGGGAGCTCAGGGCTTAAATGGCTGGATATGGGCGCTGCTGACCTTGGATGCCGGGGACACAGAGGTCCCGGCAGACGCCCTGTATTCCAGGGAGGACATGGTAAATGCCATTTCCGTTGCTCAGGAGCCGGACGGCGGCTTCGGCCTGATCCCCGGAAAATCGGATGTGGACATCACCGCTATGGCGGTGCAGGCCCTAGCTCCCTATCGGGACCAGATGGAGACCGAGATCGACGCAGCGCTTACTTATCTTTCCAGCCAGCTGACGGACACCTGCGGGTATATCGCCTACGGCGATGAGAACGCGGAAAGCACCGCCCAGGTCATCCTGGCCCTGTGTGCGCTGGGCATTGACCCGGAGACGGATAGCCGTTTTGTCAAGGGCGAGCACACCCTGCTGACGGAGCTTTCCCAGTTCCGGGAAGCGGACGGCACCTACCGCCATGTGCTGGAGGGGGCCGGCGACGGCCTGGCAACGGCCCAATCCGTCCTGGCCTTAGTGGCTGTGCAGCGTGTGCGGTCCGGGCAGCCGTGGGTGCTGCATTTTGACGGCACTCAAGCGCCCCGTGAGGCATTCGGCACAAACGGAATCATCATCTGCGCCGTGATCGGTGCGGTAGTCGTAATCGCCGCCGGTGCGATCTACATCATCGGCAGAAAGAGGAAAAAGGCATGAACAAGCTGACAGATCAAATTCAGGCAGAGGTCAACAAGGTCGTTTTGGGCAAGGAGGACATCGTCCGCAAGGTGCTGCTGGCCATCCTGGCACAGGGCCATGTGCTGCTGGAGGATGTCCCCGGCGTAGGCAAGACGACGCTGGCCAAGGCATTTTCCAAAACGCTAGGTCTGGACTCCAAGCGTGTCCAGTTCACCTCCGACACCCTGCCATCGGATATTATCGGGTTTTCCGTATTCGATAAGGCAGACGGCAGGCTGAAATATCAGTCCGGAGCCATTATGACCAATCTGCTGCTGGCGGACGAGATCAACCGTACCTCCAGCAAGACCCAATCCGCTCTGCTGGAGGCTATGGAGGAGTTGCAGGTCACCGTGGACGGCGTGACCCGGCCCCTGCCGAAGCCCTTTATCGTGCTGGCAACGGAAAACCCGGTGGGTTCTGCGGGTACGCAGATGCTGCCCGCATCCCAGCTGGACCGCTTCATGCTCCAACTGAGCATGGGCTATCCCAATCGGGCCAGCACGGCGGCACTGCTGAAGGATCGCCATCATGTGGACCCGCTCTCTGCCTGCCAGACAGTGACTTCCCCTGCCGAGCTGGAAAAGCTCATTGCAGAGGTCAGCAATATCCATGTGGCAGACCGAATTTATGACTATATTGCAGAGCTGGTGGATCTGACCCGCTCCAACGCCTATGTGACCCTGGGTGTCAGTCCCCGTGGCGCTTTGGCTGTGACCCGTGCGGCCAAGGCCAACGCCTACTTAGAGGGCCGGGACTATGTGATCCCTGACGATGTGTGCGCCGTGTTCCCGGATGTGTGCGTCCACCGTCTGATCCTCAACTCTAAGGCGCGGCTCCAGGACTATACAGCGGCACTGATCCTGCAAAATGTACTTACCTCCGTCCAGAAGCCGGATGTCCGGGAATTTTCCAGCAAATGAGAAAAACGATCTTAGGCAGCGCCCTGTGTTATCTGATCCTGCTGCTGGCGTTGGCGGCGCTGCTTCTTACAAGCGGCTCCTTCTGGGCGCTGGCCGGACTCTGCTTGCTGCTCCTGCTGCCCCTGGCCTCCTGGGCGGTCAATTTCTATGTCCGCAGGCACCTGCAGGCGGACATTCTGACCCCGGCCACAGCGGCAAAACGCACGGCAGTCAGCTGTCGGGTGCGTATCCGCAACGGAGCGTTTCTGCCCGTAATGCGCTATGGCTGTCAGGTCGCTGTCCGCAATGATCTCACTGAGGAAGACCAGACAGTGACGCTGACCGGCAGCATCGGAGCCAAGGGCGAAAGCAGCCAAACCATCCTGCTGCAAAGCAGCTTCTGCGGCAGAGTGTATGTGCAGATCAGCCGGTTTACCCTGCTGGACTATCTGGGCCTGCTTCCCATGAAGGCCCTCGTGAAAGCGGATGCCCGTCTGACCATCCTCCCGGACCTGTATCCAATGGAGGCGGACATGACCGCCCGACCGGCCTATGCCGACGACGGCGCTTCCAATCGACGGGGTGAGGACCGCAGCGAGGTGTACCAGCTCCGGGAGTATCGCCCCGGCGATGACATCCGGCAAATTCACTGGAAGCTGTCCTCCAAGTTAGATGAGCTGATTCTGAAAGAGGCCAGCCAGCCGGAGAGCCGTTCCCTTTTGGTATTCTGGGATAAGCGCACCGGCGGTAACCCCCAGCAGATGGACGCACTGGCGGAGGTCGTGTCCTCCGCAGGCATGGCACTGCTGCAAAGTGGTGTACCCTATACCCTGTGCTGGACGGACCGGGACGATCTGCAGGTCCAGGACATTTCAGAGGAAAACCAGCTTTTGCAGGCTATCCCGGCTCTGGTAAAGACCAGGGGCAGCGCTGAGTGCCGCCTGCCCAAAACTGACGGTTACAGCCGAATTCTCTGTTTCGGCACAGCGCCGGAAGAACAGCTGCTCACGGACGGACGGGTGCATTTCATCCTCTGTACCGAAGAACAGTACCCCGGTGCGACCACCTTTGCCCCGCAGAATTATTCCGAGGCCATGCAGCGACTGGAGGTTTAACCCATCATGCGAAAAAATGAAAACGGACTCCAGTGGATTGTCACCGAAACGGCACAGAAAAAGCTGCACTTTCCCTGGGGCGCTTGGGTGGTCTGTGCCGTTCTGACGGTGGGCTTCTGCTTGCTTTTAACCGCTGCATTTCCCTCTGTTCCCTACCCATGGTGGGCTATGACAGCAGCTGCGATTTTGGTACAGGCGGCGTTGCTGATAGTATACCAAACCAGAATCGGGAACTGGCTCGTTCCAGCGGGCATCGGCGTGTTGCTTCTTCTGAGCTTGGCACTGAACAAGTTTGTCCTACCCGGTTTTGGAACACTGGCAAATGATTTCCTGACCCTGCTGACGAAAAAGACCGGGAAGATCTACCTGGACCTTGCGGCAGCGGATGCCCAATTTCTGCCTCTGGCGGTAACGGTTCTGCTGCTGGCGGTGTCGCTACTTCTCAGCCGCAGCGCATGGAGCGGACGGATGCTGCTGGCCTTGCCGATTCTGCTGCCCTGCTATGGGGCTATGCTGCTGGGCCTGTTTCCCGTGAGCATCGGCGGTGGACTGCTGATTATCGGCACGGTGCTGCTTATGGTGCAGCGCACGGCGGCGTGCGAAGCCCTTTCGGGCGCTCCGGCGCAGCTGATCTTGCCGGTCCTGTGTGCGGCCCTGTGCCTGCTGGTGGGCCTGTCTTGCCAGGATAAGCTGGATACGGACCTGGTAGAAACGATGCAGACCCAGCTCCACCAGCGGCGCTATGACAGCGATACCAATTCCATGCCGGAAGGAAACCTCAAGAACTTACCCGCCTGGAATAAAAGCGACACCCCGGCATTGGAAGTCACGATGGAGCAGCCGGAAAAGGTGTATCTGCGAGGGCAGATTTACGACACCTACACCGGCACCGGCTGGAAGGCAGCCGATACCGAAGACACCGCCCAATATGAGGATCTTTTCTATTGGCTCCATGAGGCGGGTTTCTACGGCCAGAGTCAAATTGCACTGGCGGATGGCTATACGGAGACGGCCACACCGCTGTCCATGACTATACGAAATCTCTCCGCCTGTTCCGCCCACGGCTACTATCCCTATGCCGTCTACGGCAGTGAAACGCTGGAGGCAGACCGCATCGGGGACACGAATCTGCCCCCGGCAGAGAGCCTGTATTATCTGAAAGGCAGCGTCCCGGACTGGTACCAAATCCAGCGGAACCTCTCCACGGCCCAGGGCCGGGAGAACATCGAAAACTATCTATCCAAGGAGCAGGCCTATGCCGACTATCTCCGGGCTATGGACCTGCAAATGACTCAGGACAGCTGGGCCGTCCTCCGGCGGCAATTGAAGCTGGACACCCAGGCCCGGACCATCAGCGACATCCGCACCATTATCTTTGACTATCTACGGGAAGCCATGACCTACGACGAGACTGCCCGAACCATGAACGGCAGCGGTGACTTCCTGCAATATACGCTGGAGCGCAGCGGACACGGCTACAGCGTCCATTACGCCACGGCAGCGGTGCTGATGCTGCGCTACATGGGCGTTCCGGCCCGCTATGTGGAGGGATATTACCTCTCGGCGGAGGATGCCACCCGCTACAAGGCCGGCGAGCCCATCACCTTAACAGAGGAAAACGCCCACGCCTGGGCGGAATACTATGTCAGCGGTGTCGGCTTTGTGCCCTTCGAGGTGACTCCCGGCTACATAGACGATGAGGAGATGTCTCTGGGCGGCGACAGCCCGGATGAGAATACCTACGAGAACAACACCCAGCAATTTGTAGAGGTGGAGCAGCCGGAGGAGATCAACGAGCACAAGCAGGACCGCTTTACCTTCTCGCTGAATGCCCATTACCTGCTGCTTCTTCCGCTGCTGCTGATCTTGCTGCTGGCCGGATGTATTTTCCATCGCCGCAGGGTGTTTCGGAAGAAGATGGCCGCTATCGACGCCGCAGACGACCGGGAGGCCATTGCCATGCGCTATGGCTATGCTGTTTGCCTGCTGCGCCACAGTACGGTCCGACCACCGGAGGGTGCGGCAGAAGCCGCAGAACTGAATCAAAAGGCGCTGTTTAGTACCCAGGAGATGACCCCGGAACAGCGCAAGCAGGTTGACTCGTTTGCTGTGCGTGTACTGGATGCCTGCAAGGGCAGCTGGACAACCTGGGAGAAAATACGGTACCGGCTATGGAACTGCCTGTATTGAAAACAAGGAGGAAGGAAAATGCACAAAAGAGTAATGGCTCTGCTGCTGAGTCTGGTGCTTCTGCTCTCTGCCGCCATGCCGGTCCCGGCGATGGCCGCAGAGAAAGAGTACGCCGGCAGCTTCGTGTTTGTTGCCATGAACGCCAACAGCACCATCGTGGAGCCAACCCGTATCCAGTATAAGTCTGGGCAAACCATTCAACAGGCGCTGGCGGATTCAGATATTGACTTTGTCGGCCTGGAAAACGGATTCGTCTATGAGATCAACGGCGTTTCCGCCAACTATCTGCTCTATTATGACAAGGGCGGCTACAAGCTGGACGCTCCGGCTTCTTCCATCAAGGCCCTTTGCTTCCATGTATCTTCGGGGTACTCGGACGAGGCATTTCAGCTGATCCTCCAGATGGCGGATTACCTGGACATGACCAACCATGTGCAGAATTATCCGGCAGCAGCTAACGCCTATGCGGCGGCGCTGAAGGGTCTGCGGACGGCAACTGCCGACTCGGCAGGACCTCTGCTGAAAAACCTGAAAGACGCCATTGCCGAATATGCGGCCCTTCTGGACGGGACCCAATACACCGTCTCCGCCACGGCGACCCAGAACGGAGCCGCCGTGGCAGAACCGGTCATTACCCTGACGGATGCCTATGGCAATGTCACCACCGGCACCGGCAGCGCCAAGGTCATTGCCGGCGACTACAAGTTCAGCGTATCCGACGGCGGCCATAACCGCACGGACGGCACGCTGACGGTCTCCGCTGATGCACGGGTCTCCGTGGCCCTGCCTTACGGCGAGTGGTTCGGTAATATCCGTCTGCTGGATGCCGATCAGGAACCCTACCGCGCTGCACAAAACCGTGCAAACCACACGGCGCAGTATTGGATCGAGGATACAGCCAATGCTCTGAGCAGCGTGTATCTGAATGCGGCGATGGGCAATGTCCCGAATACCAAGACCACCAAGCTCCGCACCATCTATACCGGCACCAACGGCAAGGATATGTCGGGCATATCCCGCAGCTGGAACAGCACAGCCACATCCCTTACTTATCTGTTGACCTCTGGCATGGAGGGCAAGACCTTCGCGCTGGAAGCACAGTATACAGGCTCGGACGGCTACACGCAGATTCAGTCCTACGATGTCACCGTGACCCGTGTGCCCACGCTGAAGGCTCTGGCAGCCACGGCGGAGGGGACCAAGCTGCCCCTGGAGTTTGCGCCCAACACCCGGGAGTACAGCCTAAAAACCGTGTCCTCCATTGTGGATATTGACGCCGCACCATTTGGTGAGGATTATACCGTCACCGGAACCGGGGCGGTGCAGCTGACCGGAGACACGCAGGATCACATGATTCAGGTAGCAGCGCCCAACGGGGAGCAGAGCACCTATACCCTCCACATTCAGAAGGTAGCTTCCGTACCGGTGACGCTGGCTGTGCCTTCCGGAACAACGGTGCAGGTGATCAATGGAGCAGGCTCCGAGATTGCCCCGGTGGACGGGATCTATCACCTTGTCCCCGGCGAGAGCTATACCTGCATCGCCACGAAGAACACCTGGTATCATACGCAGATCACCTTCACGGCCTCCAGCGGACTGAATGTGTCCGTCCCGGAGCCTGTCACCACCGACTGGCTGACCGATCTGGCATTCTACAACGGCACCTATGCTTCCAGCCGGATCGCCTACGCCGCCGACAAGACCTTCACGGCGGCAGACCACACCTACAACTATACGGTGTCCGACTGCAACAGCTCCGTTGCCATGCAGGCCACGGCAACCGGAACCGTGACGGCGCTGTATCGGACCCAAAGCACCGTGCCGGGGATTCATAATCTCGCACGGATGGAGACGATCACAACGCCTGTCAGCAAAACGGGTCTTGCTCAGAGCCTGACCTACGCCGTGGCCAAGGCCGGTTACGGCCAGACGGTGACGATCCGCATTTCCAAGACAGAAAACGGCACTACCTACTATCAGGACTACGATATTCAGCTGCTGCGGCAGCTGCACCTGTCCAGCCTGACTATTGCCACAAAGGATGAGACACTGCCCTTTGTAACTCCAAAGGGCGCAACGGCCCGCTTTGATCGAGATACCACAGATTATTATGTTAAGGTAGACCGGGAGACCACCGCTCTCTACCTCTCCGGCACCTATCCCAACAGCAGCACAGACACCGCCTGCTGCGGACCGTCAACCGAAAACAAAGCTGGAACACC
>ERZ827088.3110-NODE-3110-length-15949-cov-2.855165_pt1 | contig 15949 bp, 12 predicted proteins | sample MGYA00519922_ERZ827088 | MGnify/ENA primary metagenome ERZ827088 (study PRJEB31778, sample SAMEA3449254) | human gut metagenome | biome: human gut; feature: human-associated habitat; material: faeces | place: United Kingdom | collected 2010/2012 ... | reverse complement strand
CACGTACAGCTCCCACTCGCAAAATACGAAATTTATCTCACTTTCTCGAAGTCTAACAGCGTGTAGAAATTTATAATTTGTTTTTTTCTACACGCTGCAATATATATATTGATTAAATAAGTAAATTATAGTATAATAGTTAAACTATCTTAGATTGGAGATAAAATATGGACAACAAAATTCCAAATATGGATTATGATGCCGATGAGGTTATCAACGAATTTAAGGAAAAAATCAAATGGCCGAAAAGCGACGAGGTAACGGCGGTAGTTAAGCCGACAAAAATTCCGCTTCGCTTGCTCATTTCTTTCCTTATCACAGCAGTAGTGGGCGGCATTGCTTACTATATGATGCTCCCGGCATTAAACTTTAAAGACACGCAGATGTATCTTTTCTTAATTCTTCTTGTAGTTGTATTTATGCTTTCATTTGCACTTGTTTGCAGAGCTAACAAGAAAATCGAAAGAAAAGAATATGTTAAGAAAAAATCGTTAGTACCCGTAATAATTGTGGGTGTGCTCGTGGTTGTTATGGCTGTCGGATATCTTACCGGTGTAACCCTTTTCCGTGCAAAATCGTACAGCAACCTTCTTACAATCAGCGACGGCAACTTTGAAAATGACTTTGAAGATATCAGCTATGACAAAGTGCCACGTCTTGACTCTAACCGTGCAATTGCGCTTGCCGACCAGCAGTTAGGCTCTCTTGAAGAATACAAGAGCCAGTATGTTGTAAGCGACAATTCAACACAAATTAACTACAAAAACACTCCTTGCAGAGTTGCATATCTTCAATATGCCGACTTCTTCAAATGGATGAACAATACTAAAAACGGCACTCCGGCTTATATGCTCGTTGACCTTGTAAGCCAAAAGGTTACGGCAGTAAACTGTGTTGACAAATTCGGCGAGGGCATTAAGTATTCACCTGCCGAGCTTTTCAACGAAAAGCTTATTCGTCACCTTCGTTTCCAGTATCCTACAGAGCTTCTTGATACGCCAAACTTTGAAATTGACGATAATATGCACCCATATTGGATTACAGCCGTGCTTGACAAGACAATCGGTCTTTACGGCGGTACAGACGTTAAGGGTGCAATCATTACAGATGCGCTTACAGGCAAAAGCAAATATTACGATATTGAAACAGTAAAGAATGACAAGAGCCTTAATTGGATTGACGTGGTTTACAGTGAGGCGCTCGTTCTTGAGCAGTACAACTATCACGGCAAGCTTCAAAACGGCTTCTGGAACTCAATAATTTTCCAAAATGACGTAAACATTGCTTCAACAGGAAGCGGTAACATTGCTATGGACGATGACGTTTGGGTATTCACGGGTGTAACCTCTGCCGAAACAGACGCTTCAAACTTCGGCTTTATCCTTATCAATCAGCGTACCAAGGAAGCAAGATATTACAAGAGCCCGGGTGCAACGGAAATTTCGGCTCAAGAGTCGGCAACCGACGCAGTACAGAACTACGGCTATCAGGCAACATTCCCTATTCTTTTGGGAATTGACGGCAATCCGACCTACTTTATGTCACTTTACGGTGACAGCAACACGGTTAAGGGATATGCATTCGTAAGCCTTAAGGATAAAACCGTTGTTGGAACAGGGCTTCTTGATACTGCAAAGAGTGATGCCAAAGCGCTTAACAATGCTATTGAAAACTACATTGACGCACTTAAAGAAAAGGGCATTGCAGACAATGTTGACAAATCAAACATAATTGTTGACGAAAGCAAGATAAACGAGTCGAACAACGCAGATATCACAGACGATAACAATGCAAACAATAATGCAAACGATAATGCAAATAATACCGAAAACGAAACAACAACCAAACCAAGCAAGGAAACCGCAAAGGGCACAGTTACAGGCACGGTTGAAGATATCAAAACAAGCGTAAACGACGGCAATTCTGTTTATTACCTTAAGGTTGACGGAAAATATTATTACATTAACGTAGGCGACTGTATGGAAGTAATGCTTGTAAATAAAGGCGACACCGTTGAGATTACAACAGACGGCGGCAAAGGCACATTTATTCAGGCAAAGAATGTTACAGTAAAATAGTTAAAATATAACAAAAAAAGGGATTAGATATTAAAATATCTAATCCCTTTTTAATATGCAAAATCTGCCGCACCGCTGTACGGCAGATTTTGAAAGGAGAAAGGAACGAAGTGTTTATTATAAATTTCGCAGAAATTTATTCAAACACGGAGTTTCTTTCGACGTGGCACGATTATGCCTGTTTATTCGTGACCGCCTTATTTAGTCTTAACAGATTTAACCTTAGACCAAGATGAGTATACCTTAACACTCTTGCCGTTTACCTTTGCATTCTTATAGGTACGAACACGAACATAGTAAGTCTTTTTAGCCTTTAAGCCCTTAAATGACTTAGAAGTTTTCTTGTTGCCCTTAATAGAATAGGTTGAAGTTTCTCTTGAAAACTTCTTTGAAGTTGAAATTTGGATTTGATAGCCTGATACGCCTGTTACCTTTTTCCAGCTTGCCTTAAAGCCTTTTCTTGCCTTTTTAAGCTTCTTGATTGAAACTTTCTTTTGCTTTTTATTTACATAGCTGCCGTCCTTAGCGTATGTTGTAGCCTTCTTAGTTGTCGGCTTTGTTGTTGAAGGAGCGGTAGTGGTTGTTGTGGTAGTAGTTGCATCATAAGCCTCTTTAGCCTTGAGGGCATCATAGAAATACATAAGACCTGTGAGTGCATCTGCCGTTGCAGTTGGGTTTTCACTTTTATCGTCAGCAGTGTAATAATAAGCACCCTTTGTGTCTTTACATTCAAATGCAGAAAGCTCGGTGTAAATCTTCTGTGCCTTGTCAAGATTATTTGCAGCAGAATAAGCGGCAAGGGCAAGAGCTGTTGAATCGGCATTTACCTTTGGCTCACCGTAGGTGTTGTCAAGATTATAAAGATAGCCGCCGTCTTTCTTGAAGTTTTCAATTGATGCAAGTGCATCATCTACAAAAGACTGATAGCCTGCATACGGTGCAACAGCGATTACAAACTGAGATGTGCTGTCTGTGCTGGTATAATATGTTGAGCCTGTACCAAACTCATAGTAATTATTTACAAGGAAGTTTTGAGCCTTCTTGAGATAATCCTTAAGACCGTATTTATTTGCTACAGTAAAGATTGAAGAGAAAAGATATTGATTTTCGTTATCCTTAACAAGTTTAACATTTTCAAATGCAGATACAATATTATAACCCTCAAAGCTCTTTGCATTATAGCCCAAGCCGTCAAGCGCTAAAATAACGTTTGCATAAACGCCTGCAGACTCGCCTTTGATAGGAGCCCAGTTGTTATTTTCGTCATATCCTACAGTTGATTGAATCTTGCCGCCGTTTGAGTCAAGATTTTCCTTAACGCTCTTTGCAAACTCATCCTTATAGTCGCTCATATTTACGCCTGCACGTATAAATGAGTTGAGGCTGCCGGCATTATCAACAGTAAAGCCTGCCTTTTTAACAGACATAAGATATATTGCGCTTTCATTAATTTTTGTTTTAACGTCACTGCTTGTTACCTTGCTGTCTGCCATTGCATAAATCCCTGTGAAAAGAGAAGTCAATGCAACACAAATTGCAAGTGTAACTGAAATTAATTTTTTCATATTTATTAACCTCCTAATATGAAATTATTTTTTATATGAACAGGTGTATGTAAATACAACCTTATCACCGTCTTTAAGCTTTTTTGAATCTACGCTTACGTTTGGAAAGCTTCCATTGACACTATACATCCAGCCGCTGTTTTTTCCGCAATCCTTTTCGTCGATATTATTTATTCCCACTATATAAACACTATACATAGTATCTTTTGCAGTATAGGTTATGCCTTTATCATTGCACGCTTTTTTAAGCAAATCATAAACTGTGCTTTTGCTTTTAAGCGTGGCTTTATAATTATCAAGCATAATTCCGTTTTTGGGAACGTATTTTTCGTGACCTTTTTTTAAGTCGTCCATATTATCGAGAATTGATTTACATTCAATTGTGATTGAGCAATTAATCTCAGACGAGGTGGTTTGAGTAACCTTATCGTCATTCTCTTTTTGCAAAGTTGTTTTCGGCTTTTCGCCCTTAGAGTCTGCGGCAGACTCTTTTTCTTTAGCATACTTCTTTTTAGCTTCTGTATTGCTTTTTGATTTAGAATTGCTTTTTGATTTAGAATTACTTTTTGACTTGCTATTCGACTTTTTTGAGGAGTCGGTAGTTTTTTTATTATCTTTTTTTGAAACAGATTTAGCGGCAGTCGAAGCCTTTTCGTCTTTTTCGGTTGCTTTTTTATCTGTTTTTTGTGTGGTTTGAACCTCATTTGCCGTTACAGTTACTTCTTCTGTGTCTGTCGTCTGTTCACTCGAAGTTGATGAAGTAATGTTTGTACTTCCTGCCACGTTGGCGGTTTTGCCGTTTGAACAAGCGCAAAACACCATCAGGCATAAAATTATTGACATTAAAACGCATAAATATTTGCGCATAAAAAAATCCTCCGTCGCTTAGGACAGAGGAAAAGATACAATAATAGTACGGACTTTTAAATCATTGCTTTCCCTTGCCCAAAAGCTGAATTTAAGTTTGCGGCAGGTCTCCCGACTTATGATATAGCATTGCTTAAAAAATCGCCTTCTCGGTTTCCCAATGGCTGATGATTTTTCTTCATCAAATACGGTAATGGCTGTTGCTTGGGAGTCTAACCCAATTCCCTTTTAATTTCTCGCAAAGGAGAAAACCGTCTGTTATTCAATTTGAAAAATTCAATTATTTTTCGTATATGCTCTTTTTAAGCACACCGATATACGGCAAATTACGATAATACTGGTCATAATCAAGACCGTAGCCTACAACGAAAGCGTCAGGCACGTCAGTACCTACATAGTCAGCCTTGATATCGGCGATACGCCTTGCCGGCTTATCAAGAAGGGTAACAACTCCTATAGATTCAGGGTTACGCTTAGAAAGCATATCGTGAATATATTTAAGCGTGTTGCCCGTATCAAGAATATCCTCTACAAGCAAAACATCAAATCCCGTCAAATCATCTGCAACATCCTTGATAATATTGATTTTGCCGCTTGAAACAGTGCCTGAGCCATAGCTTGAGGCCTGAATAAAATCAATATTACACGGAAGGTCAATATATCTTGAAAGGTCCGTAAAAAAGTAAATTGAGCCTTTAAGAACACCTATGAGCAAAAGCTTCTTGCCTTCATAGTCTTTCGTAATCTGCGCTGCCAAGCGATGTGCAATTTTATTAAGTTCTTCCTCGGTCACAAGTATCTGTTCAACGTCCTGATGCATAGTATTACCTCTCTGTTTTCATTACCGTTAAAGTATAGCATTGTTTATGTATAAAGTAAAGTATATTTTAATATTAAATCTGCCGTATTTCCACAAAAAAGACATTCGCAAAAATAAAAGCGAATGTCTTTTTTATTTTTATAAAAGTCCGGTTTCTTCGACTTTCTTCTCAAAGAAGCGCACTGGCTTGCGGAAAAGATATCTGAAGAGTGTGCCGATAAGAAGTCCGATAAAGAAGTAAACAAAAAGCTTACCGAGACAAATCCAATAATTATTGCCGTAGGTGCCGCAAACACATTCTCTTAATGCATCAATAACAAAAGTGTACGGCAAATAAGGGTTGATTGCCCTAAAGAATGCGGGTGTTACATCAATCGGGAATGTACCGCCGCAGCCGCCAAGCTGAACAACAAGCAAAATAACCGCAACAGCCTTGCCGATATCACCCCAAGCGGCAACAAGTGAATAAATAAAGAACGTAAATACAAATGAAGCACACAATCCGGCAAAAATAAACTTAACCGGGTGATAACATTGTATCTTTAAGAAATAGAGATCCCCAAGGCAAATAATTAGCCCTTGAACGAGCGATATTGTAAGGAATATAAGTGACCTGCCGAAATATTCCTCCCTCGGCTTAATGTTGCCGATTTCTTTTTTATTTGCAACCTTAGGTTTAATAAGAGCCACAAGAATAATTGCGCCAACCCAAAGTGCAAGGGTACTGTAAAACGGCGCCATTGCCGAGCCGTAATTATCAATACCGTAAATCTTATCGGTATTAACCTTTACCGGACAGGCAATGAAAGAGCCGAGCTCGTCTGAATTACCCTCAGTCAAATTCATAAGGGTATTAACAATTTCGCTGTCGCCCAAACCGTCGAGCTTCTTTGAAAGATTTTCAAGTTGCTTTGCACAATTGCTGATAAGAGAATGGAGCGAAGTCAAAAGATCGTCGCCTGCCTCAATCGAACCGTTAAGAGATTTAACAAGCGTATTAAGCTGAGGTGACTGATTTTCAACGGTAGTCAAAAGATTAGACACGTCAAAAAGCACATCAAGAAGACTGTCAACCGTTTTGTCAAGCTGAGGCTTAATTTCCTTGGTGTATGTTGAAAGGCTTGAATCAAGCGTAGTTGATACGGATATAAGCTTATCGGCAACGTCGCTGATTTTCTTAGAAGTATCGCCTTTAAGAATTTTATTAAGTTCATTTTCAACACCGCCGAGCCTTGAATCTGCGGTTTTGAGCACCTTTATAAGTGCTTTGACCGAACTAAGCGGCTTTGGCAAATTATCATTTACCTTTTCAAGAGCCGGCACAATTGCCTGAAGTTCCTTTCTTGCCTGCGCACACTCTGCAAGAACAGACTTGATTTCCGCCTGCGCCTTATCAGAATTTGTATCATTTATTTTTTTAAGATTGTTTGCTGAATTTGCAAGCTTCTTGCTTGACGATTTAAGCACGTCACCGACAGATGAGGTAACAGCGTCAACACTGCTTTCTGCAACCTTAATTGCATCTTCCGTGTCGCTGACAACAGTCTTTGTGTCACCCAAAATCGCACTGAGGTCGGTTTTGCTCAATGATTTGTTAAGGTCTTGCGCAACTTCCATAACGCCCTCAAACCCATCAATTGTTTTTTCAACCGATTTTACTGCCGACTGAGCGGAATCAATTTGATTTTGAAGATTTTGGAATATATTTGTTCCTTCCTTCTTTCCCTGCTCAATAACAGTACCCAAAAGCTTATTTACAAGGTTAATTACGGTTGTGACAAACGACTCGTTAACCTCTGTTTGAATTGTTTGAACTACCTTATCGGTAATCTTTGTGGCAATTGCGTTTTTCTTTTCGTTTGCATAATAGGTGATTTTAGGCTGCTTAAAGTTTTTAGTCATAATACTTGTAAGCGATTTACTGAAGCCTTTTGGAATTTCAATACCGGCATAATAATCGCCCGCCTCAATTCCGTTTACCGCCCTTTCTTTAGAAACGAACTGCCAATCTATCATATCGTTGGCTTTCAAATTACTTTTAATTTGGTCACCGACGTTAATTTCCACTCCTTTAAATTCGTAGCCCTCGTCATTAATAACAACAGCCACTTTCATATTGCCTGTACTTGCAGGGCCATAAGGGTCCCAGTTGGCATAAATGTTAAACCAAGCGTAAAGAGACGGCAAAACTGCAATACCAACCGCAAGAATAATCGCCATAGAATTAGTAAAAATTTTCTTTAAATCTCGCTTATATATCTTAAATATATTTTTCACTTTTTCGCCCTCCCGTTCTTACGTTTATTTTCCTTAATCTTTTTCTTCTGTTCCTTTTTGAGCTGTTTTATCAGTTTTTTCTCCTGCTGCTCTTTTTCAAATTCTTTGTAATCCTCGTCCTCTTCCTCATCGTCAGAAAAAATCGAATACTCGCCGAACTCTATTTGATTATCGTCCTCAAGATACGGAATAACTTTTGATTTTACAAGATATTTGCAATAATCGGTAATCAGAAAGATATTGACAAGCACGAAAATTAAGATTATCCACAACACAAGCCAGAATGATTTACTGCCTCCGTTTGAGCAAACTGCAAGACCTACCGCCGTAAAAATCAAGAAAAATGCTGCACAAACGACCTTTGCAATTTCAAGATATTTGCATCCTCGATTATAATGTTTAATAATCAAACTGCGCAGAAGCTTATATTTAATTACGATATTTTCTTCATTTTCTTCAAAAAGGAACTCTTCTTCCTTTTGAAATTCGTCCATACAAACTACCCTTTCTAAATTATTACAATTAGTATATCACTACAATACTATTTGTCAATACACTTGGCAATTCTTTTTAATTTTTTTGTATAATTGTATAAATTAGATGATAATTTTTCTTGAAAATTAGTAAAAATTAAGTGAAAACAATCAAAATTCAGGGATATTTTTTGAATTTTACCAAAAATTACCGAGCAAAAGATTATTTTCACTTAACTAATTTACTATATTATTACTATATTATACATTAATTTCAACGTCAATTCCGATAAGGTCTTTTTCCTTATCAAGGATAGGCTTAATAACCTCGTTTAAGAAATCAGCCGTCTGCTCAGGCGCTCTGCCCACAAAATTGGCAGGCTTGAGAATAGCCAAGATTTCCTCCTTCGTCGTCATAAACGCAGGGTCAGCCGCAATGCGGTCAACAAGGTCATTTTTTCCGCCCTCAACCTTAACAACAGCGCCTGCCGCCATTGAATGCTGACGAATTTTCTCGTGCAATTCCTGCCTGTCGCCGCCTTTTTTAACTGCGTCCATCATAATGTTTTCAGTTGCCATAAACGGAAGTTCACTCATAAGTCTTGACTCTATTACCTTAGGATATACAACAAGTCCTGAAGTTACATTGATATATAAATCAAGAATACCGTCTGTTGCAAGAAATGCCTCTGCAATTGAAACACGCTTATTAGCCGAATCGTCAAGTGTTCTTTCAAACCATTGCGCAGATGCAGTCCATGCAGGATTGAGCGTATCAATCATAACGTAACGTGAAAGAGATGCAATTCTTTCGCTTCTCATAGGATTGCGCTTATAAGCCATTGCGGATGAACCAATTTGATTTTTTTCAAACGGCTCCTCAATTTCCTTAAGATTTTGGAGAAGTCTCAAATCGTTTGAAAACTTACAGCATGATTGAGCAATGAGGCCAAGGCAGTTGCAAACGATGGTATCAAGCTTTCTTGCATAGGTTTGACCGCTTACAGGGAAGCAGGATTTAAAATTCATCTTTTCCGCAATTTTACGGTCAAGCTCCTTACATTTATTATGGTCGCCGTCAAAAAGTTCAAGGAATGATGCCTGAGTACCCGTTGTGCCCTTAGAGCCTAAAAGCATAAGGCTGTCAATAACATGGCAAATCTCCTCATAATCCATTACCAAATCCATAAGCCAAAGGGTGGCTCTTTTGCCGACGGTAGTTGGCTGTGCCGGCTGGAAATGAGTAAAGCCGAGGCAAGGCATATCCTTATATTTATCAGCAAATTTAGAAACAGATGCAATTGCGTTAACAAGCTTTTTCTTGATAAGCAAAAGTGCCTCACGCATCGTGATTACATCTGTATTATCGCCAACATAGCAACTTGTTGCACCGAGATGAATGATAGGCTTAGCCTTTGGGCACTGCTCGCCGTAAGCGTGAACATGGCTCATTACATCGTGGCGAAACTTTTTTTCATACTCTCTTGCGACATCATAATTGATATTATCGGCATTTGCCTTAAGCTCGTCAATTTGCTCCTGAGTGATATCAAGCCCAAGTTCCTTTTCAGCCTCTGCAAGTGCAATCCAAAGCTTTCTCCAAGTTTTGAACTTAAAATCGGGTGAATAGATATATTGCATTTCCTTTGATGCGTAACGGGCATTAAAGGGTGAATTATATGTATCGTTTGGCATTAGTCAAGTCCTACTCTCTTCATCATTTCTGCATAAGCGTCCTCTACACCGCCGAGGTCACGACGGAAACGGTCCTTATCAAGCTTTTCGTGAGTTTTGCTGTCCCAAAAGCGGCATGTATCAGGGCTGATTTCGTCAGCAAGAACAATAGTGCCGTCTGATGTTTTACCAAATTCAAGCTTAAAGTCGATAAGCTCAACGCCGATTGAAAGGAAATATTCTTTTAATACTTCGTTTACCTTGAAGGCATACTTTTTAATTGTGTCAACATCTTCCTGAGTTGCAAAGCCGCAGGAAATAGCATGATAGCTGTTGATAAGCGGGTCGCCGAGGTCATCGTCTTTATATGAAAATTCGATTGAAGGGCGAACAAAATCCATGCCCTCTTCAAGACCGAGTCTTTTGCAGATTGAGCCTGCTGCACGGTTACGGATAATAACCTCAAGCGGAACAATTTTAACCTTCTTTACTGCTGTTTCCCTGTCTGAAAGTTCCTTAACAAAATGGGTCGGAACACCGTGCTTTTCAAGAAGCTGCATAAGATAGTTAGACATCTTATTGTTTACAACACCCTTACCTACGATAGTGCCCTTTTTAAGGCCGTTGAATGCTGTTGCATCATCCTTATAATCAACGATTACGATTTCAGGGTCATCTGTTGCCCAAACCTTTTTTGCCTTGCCTTCATAAAGCTGTTCAGTCTTTTCCATATTTAAATATCTCCTTTATTTTAAAAATCCCGAGGGCAAGAAACCGTTTCCCTGCCCGTAGGTTATATGAATAACTAAAAAGTCAAATTATTTCTTGTAAGCCTTTTTAATTCTTTCGATAGCCTCAACCGTTTTTTCGTCATTGCCGAATGAAGTTAAACGGAAGTAGCCTTCACCTGCAGGGCCGAAGCCTGAACCCGGTGTGCCTACTACCTGGCATTTTTCAAGAAGTTCGTCAAAGAACTCCCAAGAGGTGTAACCTTCAGGAACTCTGAGCCAAACATAAGGTGAATTTACACCGCCGTAACACTCAAAGCCTGCATCGCAAAGTCCGTCATAAATAACTCTTGCATTCTTTTGATAATAAGCAAGTGTTTCTTTAATTTCTTTCTGTCCTTCTTCTGTATAAATAGCCTCTGCAGCTCTTTGAGTGATATATGATACACCATTGAACTTAGTAGCCTGACGTCTTGCCCAAAGCGGATTAAGGCTCGTGCCGTTAAATACAAGTTCCTTAGGAACTACCGTATATCCGCAACGCATACCCGTAAAGCCGGCTGTCTTAGAAAAAGAACGAAGTTCGATAGCACAGGTCTTTGCGCCTTCAATTTCATAAATTGACTTTGGAATACCCTCCTCAACAACAAATGCCTCATAAGCAGAGTCAAAAAGGATAAGAGAATGATGCTCGTTTGCATAATCAACCCACTTCTTAAGCTGCTCCTTAGTAGCAACCATACCCGTAGGGTTATTAGGAAAACAAAGATAAATTACATCTGGAACCTCCTTAGGAAGATCAGGTGTAAAATTATTTTCAGCGGTGCATGGCATATAGATAATATTTGACCAAAGTCCGTTTTCGTCTTTATCTCCGCTTCTGCCTGCCATAACGTTTGTATCAACATACACAGGATAAACAGGGTCGCAAATAGCAACCTTATTGTCAACAGCAAAGATATCTCCGATATTGCCGCAGTCGCTCTTAGCGCCGTCTGAAAGGAAAATTTCGTCCTTGGCAATGTCAATTCCTCTGCCTGTATAATCATGCTTTTGAATAGCGTCAAGAATAAAATCATAACCGTACTCAGGCGGATAGCCCCTGAATGTAGCCTCGTCTGCCATTTCGTCAACTGCCTTGTGCATAGCTTTAATAACAGCAGGAGCAAGCGGCTTTGTTACATCACCGATTGAAAGACGAATAACGTCTGCCTCAGGGTGAGCAGCTTGATACTCTCTCTGCTTCTTGGCAACAGTTGAGAAAAGATAGCTTGACTCAATCTTCAAAAAGTTCTCATTAATCTTCATATTATTTTAAACCTCCATTTAATACAAATATTTAATCAAATTTATTCAAATCGACTTCGCCCGTAAATACTTCCTTTGCAGGCCCGGTCATAAATACACTGTCGTTTACATCGCCGCTCCAACTTATATCAAGGTCGCCGCCCAAAAGGTGTATGGTAACGTCATTATTGCAAAGCCCTAAAGTGATTGCGGCAACGGCAGTAGCGCAGGAACCTGTTCCGCAAGCAAGCGTTTCGCCGGAGCCACGCTCATAAACTCGCATTTCTATATTATTCCTGTCAATTATTTTTGCGAATTCTGCATTAACTCTGTCAGGAAAAACATTCGTATTTCCCTCGCAGGCTTTGCCGTATTTTTCAAGGTCAAAATCCTTTGGATGCTCGTCAATAAACATAACGGCATGAGGATTTCCCATAGAAACGCAGGTCATTTTAAACTCCCTGTCAAGAATTTTAATCGGCTCGTCAATCGCTTTATCGCTGCTTACATTAACAGGAATGTCGCTTGCTTTAAGCGACGGCTTGCCCATATCAACCTTTGCACTTTTAACCTCGCCGTTTTCAACATTAACGTCAATATATTTAACTGCACCCATTGACTCAATAGTAAACGTGGTTTTGTCGGTAAGCTTATGGTCGTAGCAATATTTTGCAACGCATCTTATTCCGTTGCCGCACATTGCACCTCTTGAGCCGTCTGCATTATACATAACCATTTCAAAATCAGCCTTTGTGCCTTTTTTGATAAGAATTATTCCATCGCCGCCGATACCGAAATGACGGTCAGATAAAATAATTGCCGCCTTTTCCTCATTTTCGACAAATTCTTCAGTGCAATCAATGTATATATAATCATTGCCGCAACCGTGCATCTTAGTAAATTTCATAAAATCAGTCCGTTTCAAAATTAATCGCAATAAAGCTTGCAATAAAATATGTACTACATAAAATCGTTAATTATTTCCTGAGCAAGCACTGCAATTTTCTTGCCCATTTTCATACTTTCACGCTGGAGATATTTATGCGCCTGAAGTTCGGAAAAACCGTTGGTTTCTTTGAGAATAAGCTTAGCCTTTGATATAACGTCCTCGTCGCTGACGCTTCGCTCGGTAAAGCTTGAAACGCTATTTACAAGTACGCCGACCGTATTTAAAAACTCCTGCCTGTCAACCGGCAGAGGAAGATAAATAAGGTTACTCATAAAGCTGTCCGTATCCCCACGTGTAAACGCAACAATATCAAACCCCGGTGGAAGATGCTCGGCAATATTACCCGCCGTCATATCCCTTAGACCTTCGACGCAAACTATAACGCCTTCGCTCATATCCTGAGCGATACTCAACACGCTTGCACCCGTTGCGCAAACATACGGCACGTCGTAGCCCTCACCCTCAAGAAGAGAGCGCAATTTAAGCGCAGTATCCTTTGACGGATATGCAACCAAAATCTCACGCATACTCTCCACCTCTGCTAACAAATATCTGACAAAAGCATTATACCATATATAATACTTATTATACAATAGAAAAAACTAACTTTTATTATACAAAATAGAGATATGCACAGGCGGTATTTATTGTTAAAATTGGCTGAAGATTATTTCTTGGATTATTATACATTTCTAACATTTTACACAGATTTTATAATTTTTTAACTTTTTTTTGTAACAAAGTAACCAAAAACCGCTTGATTATTTGTTGTAAAGGTGATATGATATGCTTATATAGAAATTATAATAGCGCCAAAATATTGTTTTTGACGCTTTTCAATAAAATAAAGGAGATGAAATTTTGGCAAAATTAGACAAAGATTATGAATTCCCTTTGTATATCTTTCACAGCGGAAAAAATTATAAGGCATATGAATTTTTCGGCTGTCATAGAATTAAGGGAGATACATTTGCATTTCGTGTTTGGGCGCCTCATGCTCAAAGCGTGTCAACAGTCGGTGATTTTAACGATTGGAACGAAAGCGCCGACGTTATGAAAAAAATCAGCGACGGTATTTTTGAAGCTAAAATCGACAATGTTAAAATTTACGATTGCTATAAATATGCCATTACGACGAAAGACGGCAACGTTATTATGAAAGCCGACCCTTATGCTTTCCACGCAGAAACAAGACCGGGCACAGCATCAAAGGTTTACGAAACAGGCAAATACCGCTGGAATGATTCGACTTGGAAAAAGGCAAATTCGGGCAACATTCTTGAAAAGCCCGTTAATATTTACGAAATTCATTTTGGTTCTTTTCGCAAGCCTTCTGACAAAGCAGATGACTGGTATAACTATGAAGAAATGATTGATATTCTGATTCCATATCTGGTCAAAAATGGCTATAACTATCTGGAGATCATGCCTCTGAATGAATATCCATGTGATGAATCCTGGGGCTATCAGGCAACCGGTTTTTTCAGTCCGACTTCCCGATACGGAACAGCTGATCAGCTGAAGGCCTTCATCGATGCCTGTCACAAACATAACATCGGTGTACTGATGGATTTTGTTCCGGTTCATTTTGCCGTAGATGCTTATGGCCTTGCGAATTACGATGGAACCGCACTTTATGAATATCCAAACTCTGCGGTTGGTGTCAGTGAATGGGGAAGCTGCAACTTCATGCATTCCCGCGGCGAGACCCGAAGCTTCCTGCAGTCCTGTGCAAACTACTGGATCAGCGAATTCCATATGGATGGTATCCGTATGGATGCAGTAGCCAGCATGCTTTATCTGGATTACGGCAGACAGGACGGGGAATGGATTCCCAATATGTACGGTGGTAATGAGAATCTGGAAGCCATCGAGCTGATCAAACACTTTAATTCAATCCTCAAAAAGAGAGATCCCGGGGTATTGTCCATTGCAGAGGAAAGCACGGCATTTCCCATGATCACCGGATCACTGGATGAAGGCGGACTGGGATTTGACCTGAAGTGGAACATGGGCTTCATGAATGACTATCTGGATTATATCAAATACGATCCCTATTTCCGCAGCCACCACCACGGAGAGCTTACTTTCAGCATGATCTATGCCTACAGTGAGAAGTTCATGCTGGTATTTTCCCATGATGAAGTGGTACACGGCAAGGGAACTCTGCTTGGTAAAATGCCTGGAGACAGGGCACAGAAGCTTGCTAATTTACGTCTGACTTACGGTTATATGATGACCCATCCCGGCAAGAAGCTTCTCTTCATGGGACAGGATCTGGCGGAAGAGAAAGAATGGAACGAAATGCGTCAGGTAGAGTGGCAGCTGGAGGAACAGAAGGAAAATGCCGGTGTCCAGAAACTGGTGAAGGATCTGAATGTACTTTACAGAGAGAATAAGGCATTGTATGAATGCGATGATCAGGCCAAAGGCTTCCAGTGGATGAACGAGATCTCTGCCAATGAATGCTATGTAAGCTTTGTGCGTAAGGGAGAAGAGGCAGAGGAACTGCTTCTGGTCGTAGCAAACTTCTCCGGAGTACCCAGAGAGATCACCACAGGTGTGCCTTACGAGGGAAAATACAAGGAGATCCTGAACACGGATGCTGTGCAATATGGCGGTACCGGTGTGGTCAATGACCGTGTGAAACGTGCGGAGGACGTGGAATGGGATGACAAAAAGCAGTCCGTTACCGTGAAAATGGCTCCCCTTTCCTTAAGCATTCTGCAGTTTATTCCTTATACCGAGGCAGAACTGGAAAAAGTGATTGAGAAGCGTATCCGCAAGAATACACCGATCCGCAAGACCGCAGGCAAGACTACAAAAAGAAAACAGGAGAAATAAGGCAACATGGATCTGACAGATAACGTAATTGAAGAGGTGCAGAAAAAAGAAGGACTGATCGCATCTTTCCTGGATACCCTGCCGGAAAAGGCACTGAATCTTGGCATCCGGATCGGACTGGCACTGGTATTCTTTTTCATTGGAATGCAGCTGATCAGGCTGATCCGCAAGATCATCCGTAAATCTATGAACCGGGCGGGAGCAGAGATCGGTGTGATCCAGTTCGTGGACTCTTTTGTAAAAGCTTCTTTATATATAATACTGATCCTGACACTGGCGTCCTCCTTCGGCGTGGACGCAGCCAGCATTGTTGCGTTGCTGGGATCGGCCGGCGTGGCCATCGGTCTGGCAGTGCAGGGAAGTCTGTCTAATCTGGCGGGCGGTGTG
>ERZ827088.3105-NODE-3105-length-15967-cov-4.622800_pt1 | contig 15967 bp, 13 predicted proteins | sample MGYA00519922_ERZ827088 | MGnify/ENA primary metagenome ERZ827088 (study PRJEB31778, sample SAMEA3449254) | human gut metagenome | biome: human gut; feature: human-associated habitat; material: faeces | place: United Kingdom | collected 2010/2012 ... | reverse complement strand
CCCGCCGAGGCCGACGAGATTGAGGCGGCTGTCAACGCTGTTCTCGACGAGGGCTACCGCACCGCCGACATGATGGCCGAAGGCTGCACCAAAGTCGGCTGCACCGAGATGGGTGATAAGATTTTGGAGAATATTTAACCTACCCCTGCCATTCACTTAGGGAGAGTCTTGTTTAAAGTTCTTTTGCTCCTTTTCTTTCAAGAAAAGGAGAGCCCCCGCTGGATTGTGCGAACCAGCGAGGGCTGTTTTTATTGTTTTTTGCTGTCGACCACGTCACGCCAGGGGCGGGCATCGGCCAACTGATTGCAGCGGTGGGTGCGCCAAGCGCGCAAGGCCAGGGTAAGCACCGCAAACAGCGCGGCGGCCACCACGTTGGGGATGCCAATGTTGGGCAGATTGGGGTAGACCCAGTTGTAAATCAGCCCAAACTCCACAAGCCACAACGCCAGCAGCACCGTCTGCGCACTGCCATAGCGCAGCCCCTTGCCGTAGGAAAGCCAGGACGCGGGAACGATGCGCTGCATCAGCCAAGCGCTGGGCATCATCACCACGATGCAAAGTCCTAGCGTGGCAGCGTCAAAATGGCTGTCCCAGGCACCATGCAGCAGCAGACAGGTCGTTGACATCGCCAGCCCGTAAATGCACATCCATACCAGGCTGTCCAGCATGTAGTCTATTAGTTTGGGGTGGGGAATGCTGGCCAGCAGGTCCAGCTTAAAAGTCTCCACGTCACCGATGACGGCGGGCAGGTATTGGCCGTCTGCCTCGGCGCTGGCCGCCATGGCGATCAGGTCCTTGCGCACCAGCTCCACATCGTAATTGATGCCGCGGCTATTGCTGATGGTGTTCAGGATGTCGGTGATGGTGTCGCGGTCGCACTCGGCCAGCGTGGAAAAGATGAGGTTGTTTTCCTGTTTCAGTTGTTTGTACTCGTTGCGGAACTTCATGTTCAGTCCTCCTCGCCCTGTAAGATATGGTTGACGGCGGCGCTGGCGGCACGCCAGGCAGCCGTGAATTCCTGCAGATAGGTCTCTCCGTCTGGCGTGAGCTGGTAATATTTGCGGCTCGGCCCGCCGGAACCCGCGCGGTACTCGGCGCCAATCAGCCCCTTGCGCTCGAGCCGCAGCAGCAGGGGATAGAGGGTGCCCTCGGTCAGGTCGGCAAAGCCGCTGTCCCGCAAGGTGGTGGCAATGGCATAGCCGTAGGTCGGTTCCCGGTCAATGATCTTTAAAATGCAGCCTTCCAGCGTACCCTTGCGCAACTGTGCTTGGTCGAACAAAGCTTGCCCTCCTTCCGCTACCTTGTATTACCATGGTGTTGTTTGAGTACATTGTAATACATAGTAGCAGCGTTGTCAATAGGTGTTGCGCAAAAAAAAAGAGCGCCAGTCTCCCGGCGCCCCAAAGGACGAAATCACTTTTTACGCAGCCTATACCAGACATTTGCCACAGCATCAAATGTCTTGCTCACCGGTGCGCTGGCCAGCAGGCAGACGCAGCCCAAGGCCTCCAGCAGCACAAATACTACCGTGACCGGCAGCGGCTTTTCGTGGGCGAGCTGGAAAAAGCCCAGCTCGCTGTAAAACGCAAAAATCGGCATATGGAAAAGATAAACCGCCAGCGTCTTTTTGCCTAGGCCTGCAAAGGCCTTGCATCCGCCCAAGGCGGCGATCAGCGCCAGGCTGGTCACAATACCGATGGCGTAAAACCGTGCCCGGTCGGGCATGGCATACCCCTCGCCGTAGGCGACATCGTTAAAAATCTTGGCACTTTCCCGCAGCTGACCTTCCTGCAGCATCAGGCTGCGGAAATACAGCCCGTAGCAGACCACCAGCGCCCCCGCCGGGGCCAGCCGCATCACAGGGCTGGTCGCGGCCAGGTCATCCAGCCGGTCGATCTGCGGGCGGAACAGCACGCCGAACGCATAAAACGGGTAGTAAGCAAACACGCGCACCAGTGTGAACGGCCAATCCACATTGCCGGCCCACAGGCCCAGCGCCACGGCACCTGCCAGGCCCAGCAGGGCAAAAGGCAGGCCCTTATCTCGCAGACGGGTCAACAGCGGCAGGGTCAGATGCCAGAAGATCAGCGCGTACAGATACCACATGTGCCGCCAGGGCAGCAAAAACGCCAGCAGCAGCCCGCCGGAGGCAGCAAAATCCTCCCGCAAAATTACGGCGCGGAACGCCAGCATGATTGCCTGGCCCACGGCGTACAGCCACACCTGCTGGGTGATAAGCTTCCACAAACTGAAATGCGCCACCAGCCCGCTGCAAATGCAGAACAACGCCATATGGAACAGGTAGATGCAGATAAACGTCGCCCCGATGGGCTTGAAGCCGAAGCGGAACTGCTCCATAAAATGCCCCAGCACCACCAGCAGGATGCCCAGGCCTTTCATAATATCAATATAATCGCGGCGTGCGGTTTTGTTGTTTGGCATAGAACCTCCTTGAGATAGCAAAAGGCCCCCTCTGGGTGGGTGACTCCCCGCAGTGCGGGGAGATGTCGCAAAGCGTCAGAGGGGACCGGGCCCGAAGGACTCCGCTGATAGGCAGTGGGGGAGAGATCCTAAAATTTAGCAGCCGCTCATTTATTTGTCTCTCCCTCCGCCCCTTCGGAGCACCTCCCTCACAGAGGGAAGCTTTTAAGGTCGCATCACTTTTTAATGATTTCCCCAGAATCCACCTTGGTTAGGGCTTCCACCTTGGCACCGGCCTTTACGATGCCGCCGGGGGCAACATGCACGCCACGGCCCAGGACCGCCTCGTGGTCCACGATGGCCCCGCCGTTGATGATGCAGCCCACGCCCAGATGCGCATCGGCACCCACATAAGCCTGGGGCAGGATCACACAGCCCGGCTCCAACACAGCACTGGGGCTGACGGCCGCCATATCACTGATAAACACCGGCGTGTTATACCCGGCCGCTGCCAGCTTTTGCAGCAGCTCCACGCGCAGGGGGTTGTCGCCCAGGGCCACAAAGGCCGGGCGGCCCGGTTTCAGCAGCTTAGGGTCGGCGTAGTCACGCAGGCCGCCCACGCAGCCGGGGGCGTTATCGTCGAGGAATTCCGCCTCACCCCAGCCTTCGGCCGAGAGCCAATCCGCCAGCTGGCGGCCAAAGCCGCCCTTGCCCAAGATCAGCGGGTGATTTTTGGTGATGCTGATAGAAATGAATGCCATACTTATCCCTCCTGTGCCGTTTCGGCAGTCTCACCGTTCAGGGTCTCCACAACATCCGGGTCCGCGCTTTCCAGGCTGGTGCGCGGGTGCACGGCCAGCGGGTCGGGCAGGGTGCCCGTCTCCAGCTGCTGCAATGCTTGCGGTATGCCGGGGAAGAACCGTGCAATGCCGGTCCCGGCGCAGTGCAGGCCATCAAAAAAGTCTGTTTCCTCCAAGCCGTCGATGCACTCTGGGTCGTAGCTGCCATACAGCGGCACGTTATTTTGGGCGCAGTATTCGCGCAGCCAGTTCTCCACCTGGAAGAACCCCTTGTGCAGTTCCGGCTCGGTGATCAGGTAACCATACAGGTACGGGTGCCAGGGCGACAGCACCAGAATCACGGTAGTGCCCTGCTCCCTGGCGTAGTCCATAAAGGATTCAAACGCCTGGATCTGGGTGGTGCTCATCTCGTCGAAGCCCTCCATGTGCACGCTGTTAAAGCTCATGCAGGCTTCGGCGGCCAGGGTGCGGACCTGATCCGCCGTCTGGGTACGGAACGCCACATCGTACAAGACGCTGCCGTCCGACCGCTTGATCGTCGTTGTCTGGTCGTAGGGGTCGCCCTGCACAGGGTTGAACTCGATGGTATTGCCGTCGTCATCGGTGACGGTGGTCTGGCCGCGGTTCTTTATGTAGTAGTCCACGTTGCCCTGGAAGTAGGCCGGGTCGGCCAGCGCCTTCCACAGCTCGACCTTGTCAGGCTCCTCGTAATCGGTGGGCACGTTCAGGACCTTCGTCAGGAACTCGTTGTACAGGTCGGCGTCGGCGCGCGCGTCAAACGCGGCCTCGCTGCCGTAGAACACCCACGGGTCTATGCTCCACAAAAGAACCTTCGGGGCCTTGCCGTAGGTGACCATCTTGTAGTAGCTTGTCATGTTGTCGCGCACGTCCGCGCCGGTGACGCCCATGTTGAAGAAGCTCTCGACGCCGGTGTTCTCGCGGTTGAACTGCAGAACACGGCTTGAGCCGATGCCGATGGCCTCGGGCGTCTCGGGCACATCCTGTGCAAATAACTGTACCACCTCGCGCTCGTCCATCTGCTCGAAGTTTGTAACGTCGTAGCCCTGGAGCATCAAGTCGACGATGCGGCGGGGTGCCAGCGCGCCCTGAAACAGACCGCTGCGGTCCACATTGTAGCTGAACGCCACCATGAACACCAGCACCGGCACAAACAGCAGGAACTTGAACGCCGTCTTGATGCCGAAGTAGAGCCGCCGCGCCAGCCCGCGCAGGAACAGCACGAACGGGTTGACCTTCTTTCTGCGGCGGCGCTGCCGGACGGGTGCGCTGCCGGGGGCACCGCGGTGGATCTTGACCGGCGGTGCGGGAATCGGGGTAGGGGATTTCGCCATGATACACCGCCTTTCTCAATACTGCTGGTAGATGAACGCCGACTGGCCGAAGGCGGCGAAGAACAGAATCGCTGCAGCCATGCCGTAGTAGAGCGTCCAGCGCAGCGGCCAGACCTGCTGGCGGATCCAGCGGGCGACGCTGCGGCCCTTGTGCTCCGCCGCAAAGACGACGAAGCAGCCAAACAGCAGCACGACGGGCAAACGGCCATCAATGCCGCTGCTGTAGATGAGATTCGACACCTGCGCCCACGATCCTGCCAGACCGTCCCAGCCCTGCAAAAGCGAGCCGTACACGGCAAACGGGTCGGTGTTGTAGATAGCCGACGCGAAGAACACGAGCGTCAGGCAGAACAGCGCATTGGTGAAAAGACACTGCCAGAATACCTTGAACCAGCCCATGCGGTAGAGCGGGTTATAGCGGTTGATTCTCTGCCGCGCCCTGGTGGTCATGACACCGAAGGCGGCCAGCAGACCCGTGAACAGGCCCCACGCCAGATACCGCCAGTCCGCGCCGTGCCACAGGCCGGAGCAGACAAAGACGATGACGATGTTTAAGTAGTGCCGCCACGGGGCGCAGCGGCTGCCGCCGAGGCTGAAATAGACGTAGTCGCGGAACCAGCTCGTCATCGAGATATGCCACCGCCGCCAGAAATCGTTGAAGGTCCGCGCCTCAAACGGGGACTGGAAGTTCTCAATCAGGTCATAGCCCAGAATGCGCGCCGCGCCCAGGGCAATGTCGCAGCAGCCGGAAAAGTCCATGTACAGCTGCACGGCAAACAGCACCGTGGCGGCCACGAGGTTCGGGCCGCTCATGCTGCCGACATCGCCGTAGACCAGCGAGACATAGTGGCTCAGGTTGTCGGCAAGGACCATCTTTTTGGTGTAGCCCCACAGCATACGGAACGCGCCGCCCGCGCAGCGGCCATAGCTGAACCGGCGGCTTTTCTGGATCTGCGGGCGCATCTGGGGATAGCGCTCAATGGGCCCGTTGATGAGGGTGGGGAAGAAGCTGACAAACAGCGCGTAGTGCAGCAGGTTTGTCTCGACCCGGCAGCGGCGCTTGTAGACGTCGATGGTGTAGCTCATCGCCGCAAACGTGAAGTAGCTCAACCCCAGCGGGGCCAGCAGATTCTCCCGATGGGAGAGGATGCTGCCGCCCACCGTGTCCGCCAGCAGGTTCCAGTATTTGTAGTAGACAAGGATGCCGATGCCGAACCCCACCGACGCAGCCAGTGCCAGCACCCGCACGGGCTTGGCCCTGACCTTGCCGATGATCAGGCCGCACAGCCAGGTCAGCACCGTGGCGGCGGCGATCACCCAGACCAGCGGGCGGTTGACGGGGTCATAGCAGAAGAAGCCGTAGCTGGCGGCCAGCAGAAAGTAGGGCCGCAGCACACGGGGCAGGGCATAGTTGATGAGCGCCACTGCCGCAAAAAAGGCGAGGAACAACAGCGAGGTAATTGCCATGGTCTGATCCTCGCACAGGAAGGCGAGGACCTGCTCCCAAGTTATCGTCATGATTCCTATTCTCCGCAATTATTTCTTTTCTTCCAGGTCGCGCACGCGCTTTTCCAGCATGGCGTTGGCCTGGGTCAGCCGCTTGCACTTGTCGGCCAGCTGGCTGATGGCAATGCTCAGCGAGAGCAGTACCACCAGCACAAAGCAGAACATTAACAAAAACACCAGATTGACCGGCATCTCAATGTCCAACAGGTCGCGCAGCACGTAGACCACGTAGGGGAACGCCGCCGCAATGACCAGCCCGACGGCCAGCGCAAGCCAGAGCAGGCTGTACTTGACGCTCATCAGCCCGCGCTTCAAAAGCGCAAAGATGATGAGCAGCAGCACCACCGCGCCCAGAATCATAAACAGCTGTAATTGTGCGGTCATGCGCGGCCCCCCTTGCTTTTGCGGATGGACAGACGGTCAATGATGAGCGCCAGCGAGACCTTGATCATGTAGTAGACGCTCTTGAAGCTGTGGATGCTGGACACGCCGCCCTGGCGCTCCCGCATGATGACGGGGGCCTCGGCCACCTTGAAGTCCGCCAAAATCGCGGCCAGCGCGGCCTCCGGCTCCGGGTAGTCGATGGCGTAGTGCCGGGCAAAATAGGCGGTCATCCGCGCATTGGTCGCGCGGAAGCCGCTGGTCACATCCAGCACCCTATGCCCGGACAGCAGGAAAATCAGCCCGCTCAAGAACCGGATGCCGACCCGGCGCATAAAGCTGGTCTGGAAGCCCTCTTTTTTGACAAAGCGGCTGCCGATGCACATATCGCATTCGCCGTCCAGCACGGGCTGCACGATCTCCATCAGGTAGGCGGGGTCGTGCTGGCCGTCGCCGTCCATCTGCACGGCCACATCGTAGCCGTTGCGCACGGCGTACAGGTAGCCGCACTGCACGTTGCCGCCGATGCCCAGGTTGACCGGCAGGTCCAGGAACGGGTAATGATGCCTGCGAAGCAGCTCGGCGCTGCTGTCGGTAGAGCAGTCGTTCACGACGAGGAAATCCACCTCCGGGCATTCCGCGCGCAGATTTTCCACCGTATTGACAATGTTATCCTCCTCATTGTAGCACGGGATGATAACAAGAACTTTTTTATCCAAAGGGGTGTACCTCTCAATTTGGGTAGTGTAGCATTTTGGAAACGGGGACGGCGCCCTTGGCCCCCTCTGGGAGGGTGACTCCCCACTGCGTGGGGAGATGTCGCGTAGCGACAGAGGGGCTCGGGCCCGAAGGGCTCCGCCCGCAGGCGGTGGGGGAGAGAACCTTGCGGTTATCCGAAACATTTCGGGCCGTGGCAAGGCTCTCTCCCTCCAGCCCTGCCTCCCTCCCAGAGGGAGGCAGGGAGAAAACCACAGAGCGATTTGCAAAAGAAAACGTAGGGGCGTATTCCATATCCGCCCGGGGAACCTGACGCTGCTGCACACGGCTGCGGGCGAGCAATGCTCGCCCCTGCAACGCGGTTCCGCTCAAACGCCTTTGACCGTAAATTCCTCCAGCCGCTTCAGCAGCTCGGCACGGCGGTAGTGGGCGGTGTAATACGCCTTTGCCTTCGCGCCCAGTGCGGCCCGCTCGGCGTCGGTCATGCGGTACAGCGCCAGCATATTGTCCGCCAGCGCCTTTTGGTCGCATGCCGGGCTGACAAGCCCGCCGCCGCTCTCCAGGACTGCCGCATAGCCCGCGCCGTTCATCGAGGCCAGCACCGGCTTGGCCGCGGCCATGTAGCTGGCCAGCTTGCCGGGAACGGTCAGTCCCAGATCGGGTGAGTCGGAAAGCGAGATCAGCAGCGCGTCGGCCAGCGCCGTAAACCGGGGCACATCAGCGGCGGGCACACTGCCGTAAAACGTCACGGCGTCCCCGGCGTGCAGGTCGGCAGCCTGTTTCTGCAAAGCCTCGCGGCTCATGCCGTCGCCGACCAGAAGAAGATGCAGGTGCTCCGCCCCGGCGGCGCGGGCGTCCAGCACGGCACGGATCACCATGTCCAGGCTCTGTGCCGGGGTGAACGTACCGGTGAACACTACGTTGAACCGCCCCGCAAACTGCGCCTCCAGCGCCGCGTCATGCTGCGGCACGGCATAAAAATCCTCGCAGTACTGCGGAATGACCGCCACGTCCGCCGTGCTCTTGCCGGTGCGGGCGCACAGCCGCTCTTGCAGCGGCCCGCTCATGGCGATCAGCCGGTCACAGCGCCTGTACAGGCTGTCGCTGACCGACTGCGCGACCCAGCGCATAAACCTGTTTTTGACCGGCAGCACGCTGTACAGATTCTCCGGCCAGAGGTCAAGGACGTAATTCGTAAACGGTATATGGTGCTTTTTTGCATACCGGATGGCAGGCCAGCACATCAGCACGGGGCTGGTGTTGAAGCAGAATACCGCATCGTACCCGCCGGGCAGACGCTTTAACGCCCCCGCCGCGTAGAGCGGCCAGCTGACGTAGTTCAGAAAAATCGTCTTGCCGGTGTTGCCCTTGCGGGGGATCTCCCGCGCACGGAACACCCGCGCACCCTTGTAGACTTCCTCAAACGGGCCGTCGGCGCTGTAGCCGTCGAACCATTCGCCCTTCGGGTAGTTGGGCAGACCGCAGAGCACGTCCACGGAGAGACCGTCCTGCACGAAGCCTTCGACAATATCGTTGATGCGGAAATTTTCCGGCCAGAAATGCTGGGTCACTACCAGTATGCGCATAATATATCGTGTTCCTGTCGCTTAGTATTTGCGCCACACCATCTTGTTGACAACACCGGTGTAGCTCTGGATGATCTTGACGACCTTGTCGGAGACATTCTCGTCCACGTAGTTGGGCACGGGCAGGCCGAGGTCGCCGTTCCGGTTCATCTCCACAGCCACGTCCACGGCCTGCAGCAGGTGGTCGCCGTCGATGCCCGCCAGAATGAAGCAGGCTTTGTCCAGCGCCTCGGGGCGCTCGGTGGAGGTGCGGATGCAGACCGCCGGGAACGGATGGCCGACGCTCGTGAAGAAGCTGCTTTCCTCGGGCAGCGTGCCGGAGTCGGACACGACGCAGAAGGCGTTCATCTGCAGGCAGTTGTAGTCATGGAAGCCCAAAGGCTCATGCTGAATGACGCGCTTGTCGAGCTTAAAGCCGCTCTGCTCCAGACGCTTGCGGCTGCGCGGATGGCAGGAGTAGAGGATCGGCATATCGTACTTTTCCGCCATCTTGTTGATGGCGGTGAACAGCGAGGTAAAGTTCTTCTCGGTGTCGATGTTCTCCTCGCGATGGGCAGACAGCAGAATGTACTTGCCCTTCTCGAGACCCAGACGCTGGTGGATGTCGGACGCCTCGATTTTTTCCAGATTCTGGTGCAGCACCTCGGCCATCGGGGAACCGGTCACGTAGGTACGCTCCTTCGGCAGGCCGGTGTCGGCCAGATAACGGCGGGCATGCTCGGAGTAGGCCATGTTCACATCCGAGATGATGTCCACGATGCGGCGGTTCGTCTCCTCGGGCAGGCACTCGTCCTTGCAGCGGTTGCCCGCCTCCATGTGGAAAATCGGGATGTGCAGCCGCTTCGCGCCGATGACCGACAGACAGGAATTCGTGTCCCCCAGCACCAGCACCGCGTCGGGCTGGAGTTCCACCATCAGGTCATACGATTTGGCGATGATGTTGCCCATGGTCTGGCCCAGCGTGTCGCCCACCGCATCCATGTAGACCTCCGGGTCGGTGAGCTCCAGATCGTGGAAGAATACGCCGTTGAGGTTGTAGTCGTAGTTCTGACCCGTATGGGCGAGAATCGTGTCAAAGTATTTGCGGCATTTTTTAATGACCGCCGCCAGACGGATGATCTCCGGACGCGTGCCCACGATGATCAGCAGCTTCAGTTTGCCGTTGTTCTGGAAACCGACGTTTGAATAGTCTGTTCTGAGCTCCATTTATTTCTGTATATGAGTTATTTTGCTATACCATAATATTTTGCATACCACTGAGCGAATGATTTCAGTCCATCTCTAAGTGGCGTTGAAGGACGAAATCCGAAGTCCTGTTCCAAGGGTGTTGTATCTGCAAAAGTAACTGGCACATCACCTGGTTGCATTGGCACGAGTTCCTTGTGTGCTTCAAAATCGTAATCCAGTGGGAGCACCTTGGCTGCGATGAGTTCCTCTTGAAGAATAGTAATGAAATCTAGGAGGTTCTCTGGTGAATTATTTCCAATATTATATACTTTATAAGGAGGTATTGGAAGACCATCCTCTCCATTCTGCTTTTCCGGTGCGTGCTGCATGAGGTGGACTGTGCCATCAGCTCCATGGCAGGCATGACCAGCCAGCCCTCTCTGAACGCCGTGGTGGCGGCCATGAAGGACACAGAGCGGGACACCGGGCTGGATCTGGACCGGCTCCAGACCCTCACTGATTACTGGGAGGATGTGCGTAAGCGTTACGACTCCTTTGAGGGCGGCCTGGAGTACAATACCACGGATATTTACCGCTACGAGATCCCCGGCGGTCAGTACACCAACCTGAAGCCCCAGGTGGAGTCTCTGGGCCTGGGCGACCGGTTTGTGGAGGTCAAGGAGAACTACCGTAAGGTCAATGAGATGGTGGGCGACATTGTGAAGGTGACGCCCTCCAGCAAGATGGTGGGTGACCTGGCCATCTTCATGACCCAGAACAACCTGACCCCGGAGAACATCGTGGAGAAGGGCGAGAGCCTGGCCTTCCCGGACAGTGTTGTCAGCTACTTCTCCGGTATGATGGGCCAGCCTGCAGGCGGGTTCCCCAAGGAGCTGCAGCGGGTGGTCCTGAAGGGCAAGAAGCCCATCACCTGCCGTCCCGGTGAGCTGCTGCCCCCCGTGGACTTTGAGGAGAAGAAGCGGGAGATGCAGTCCTTTGACGCAGATCCCTCCTGGCGGGCCATCCTCAGCTACTGCCTGTATCCCAAGGTAGTGGAGGATTATGTCAAGAACCAGAAGGAGTACGGCTACATCATGCGGCTGGGCAGCCATGTGTTCTTCCACGGTCTGGCGGTGGGCGAGACCAACAAGGTCAACATCGCCGACGGCAAGACCCTGGTCATCAAGTACTTAGGGTTGGGCGAAGTGGACAAAGAGGGCATGCGCACCGTCAGCTTTGAGCTCAACGGCATCCGCCGGGATGTGCAGGTGCCCGACGAGGAGGCCCAGAAGAACATTGTCAAGGTCCCCATGGCGGACCCGGAGGACAAGAGCCAGGTGGGCTCCTCTATCCCCGGCGCGGTGAGCAGGCTCAACGTCAAGGTGGGCGACACCGTGGAGAAGAACCAGACCCTGGTCACCATCGAGGCTATGAAGATGGAGACCGCCATCACCGCCCGGATGTCCGGCACGGTGTCGGAGATCCTGGTGAAGGAGGGCGAGACCGTCAAGGGCGGCCAGCTCATCTTGGTCATCAAATAAGCATACGCCGCAGAAGGCCGGCCCCGGTGGGGCCGGCCTTTCGGCATTTCAGAGAGGTGGGACGGGAAAATGAAGGTTGTGCAAATTGGACTTGCAGAAATATTAAAAAATTGTAAAAAAAACCTTGTAAAATGAATGAGGATAAGGTATGATATGCAAAGCGACATACGAGCTGTATCGACTAACAGGAAAAGAGGAATGGAAACATGAAAAAGTGCTTATCCCTGCTTCTTGCCGCGCTGATGCTGGCGGCGGTCCTGACGGGCTGCGGCGGCAATCCCTCCACGGAGGAGACGGATCCCCCCGCCGACACCGGCACTGAGCAGGCTGCCCAGACCAACTGGAACGTCTCTTCCGTCACCGGCACCGGCACGGAGCTGAAATTCCGCACCGGCGGCGACCAGGGTACTTATTACGGCTTCGGCAGCGTGCTGGCGCAGGCCATCACCACCAACGGCAACGGAACCAAGGTCACGGCCGTGGTCAGCAACGGCTCCCAGGACAACATCGAGCAGATGCAGATGAACGTGGCCCAACTGGGCTTCGTCCAGTCCGACGTGATGAGCTACGCCTATAACGGCGAGCGGCTGTTTGAGGGTTATCCCGTCACCGATTTCTCCACGGTGGCTGCCCTGTATATGGAGCAGGTCCAGATCGTCACCTGCGATCCCGACATCAAGACCGTGGCGGACCTAAAGGGCAAGACCGTTTCCATTGGCGCCTCCGGCTCCGGCGTGTACTACAACGCCGTGGACGTGCTGAGTGCCTATGGCCTGGACGTGGAGAAGGACATCAACCCCACCTATCAGTCCTTCGGCGACAGCGCCAACGACATCAAGGACGGCAAGATTGACGCTGCGTTCATTGTCGCCGGCGCTCCCACGACTGCCATCACCGACCTTGCCACCACCAAGGATATTTACCTCGTCTCTCTGGACGACGAGCATATCGAAAAGCTCTGCTCCACCTCTGACTACTACACCAAAAACGTCATTCCCGCCGACGTCTACGGCACCGACGGCGATGTGACCACGGTTGCGGTCGGCGCAGTCATTCTCGCACGCGACGATGTCTCCGAGGACGCCATCTACAACTTCACGAAGGATCTGTTCGACAACGCCGAGGCGGAGGTTTCCAGCCACGCAAAATACGGCGAACTGAATCTGGACTTTGCTGCTTCCGTCACCTCCGTCCCGTATCATCCGGGCGCTGCGAAGTACTTCGCGGAAAAGGGCTACACGGTCGCAACCAAGTAATCTTTACACGTCCTTCACGCAAGTGAACCATTTTCCAGCTACGGCAGTGCCAATTGCCGTAGCTGGAGTCATCCCATCGAACATTTCCCCTGCCGCGGAGCGATCCGTGAGCCCCATTTCAAAGGAGAAAACTTATGTCCGCCAACAAGAACGACCCCAAGGACGCCGTAAAGATGACCTCCGGGCTTGACAGCCAGACGCAGGCAGACCTCGACGCGCTGATGCGCAAATACGACCGCGAGTCCAACACCCGCGTGTGGGAGGGCTGGCAGCGCTGGGCTGTCGGCGCGATCATGGTTATTTTCAGCCTGTACTGCATCGGCATGACGCTGTTCTTCTCCGGTCTGCCCGAGACGCGCCTTGCCGCGTTCCTTGCCATGATCGTCTTCATCGGTTTTCTGACCTATCCCGTCAAAAAAGGACACGTAAAGGTCAACTCCATGCCGTGGTACGATATCGTTCTGATGCTGGTCGGCACGGCATGTTTTCTGTACTTTGCCTTCAACGCCCTGCCCATCATCAAGCTTGCTACCCGCATCCAGACCCACCACGTGATCATCGGCGCGATCGGCATTCTGGTTCTGATCGAATTGTGCCGCCGCTGTGTGGGCGTCCCGATTCTGTGCGTCCTCGGCGCGCTGCTCGTCTACACGTTCTATAACCAGCTGAGCTACAACCCGAGCCTCTATCAGGCGCTTAAGAACGTCGTCTATAAGCTCTTCTACACCACAAACGGCGTCATCGGCACCCCGATCAACGTCTGCTACACCTATATCGTCCTGTTCATCATCTTCGGCGCGTTCCTGGAGCGCACGGGCATCGCGAACTTCTTTATCGCGTTTGCAAACCGTCTTGCCGGTTGGTCGGCAGGCGGTCCGGCAAAGGTCGCGGTCATCTCCTCGGCGCTGTGCGGCATGGTGTCCGGCTCTTCCGTCGGCAACACCGTCACCACCGGCTCCGTTACCATCCCCATGATGAAAAAGACCGGCTACCATCCGGACTTTGCAGGCGCGGTCGAAGCTGCCGCCTCCACCGGCGGTCAGATCATGCCGCCCATCATGGGCGCGGCAGCGTTCCTGATGGCGGAATACATGGACCTCCCCTACGCAACCGTTGCCGTCAAGGCAATTCTGCCGGCAGTTCTCTATTTCACGGGCATCTTCATTGCCGTCCATCTGGAAGCCAAGAAGCTCGGGCTCAAGGGTCTTTCGAAAGACGAAATGCCCAAGTGGGCAGACCTCGGCAAAAAGATCTATCTGCTTGCGCCGCTGGTGCTTCTGGTCTGGCTCGTCTCCTCGGGCGCAAAGACCATGCAGTTCTCCGCAGCTGTTTCCATCCTCGCAGCTGTCATCGTAGGCTTTTTGAACAAGGACGAGCGCCTCACCTTCAAAAAGATCTTTGAAGCGTTAGAGGCTGGCGCAAAGGGTGCCATCACCGTCGCCGTTGCCTGCGCGATTGCAGGCATGATTGCCGGCTGCATCACCGTCACAGGTCTCGCTTCGATCCTCATTAACGCCATCGTCCAGCTCGCAGGCTCTGCAACCTTCATCGGCTTGATTCTGACCATGGTCTGCTGCATCGTTCTCGGCATGGGCGTCCCCACCACCGCGAACTACTGCATCATGGCATCCACCTGCGCGCCGATTCTCATTAAGATGGGCTTCCCGCTGGTCGCGGCGCACTTCTTCGTATTCTACTTCGGCATCGTTGCCGACATCACGCCTCCAGTCGCGCTGGCTGCCTATGCGGGCTCTGCGATTGCCAAGGGCAACCCCATGAAGACCGGCATCAATGCAACCAAGCTTGCCATTGCCGCGTTCATCGTCCCGTATATCTTCGCCTACAGCCCCGCGATGCTCTTTGTCAACGTCACGAGCGTCTGGGAGGTTATCCAGATCGTCCTGTCGGCGCTTCTGGGCATCTTCGGTGTTGCAGCGGGTCTGGAGGGCTTCGTGCTGCGCAAAATGAACTGGCTGTACCGCATTGTCTGCCTCGTCGGCGGTCTGGGTCTGATGATCCCCGGCGCCATCTCCGACCTGGTCGGTCTGGTCCTGATCGGCGGCGTGTTCGTCATTCAGTATCTGCAGAACAAGAAAGAACGCGAGATCGCCTGATTTCCTGAAGCATAAAAAAATCCGGATGCAAAGCATCCGGATTTTTTCTGTCTGTATTGGTTTACTGCACCAGCTCGCACACAAGGTCGGTGTACTCGCCGGGGTTTTCCAGCGGCAGGTCCGCCATCAGCAGCGCCTGCGCATAGAGAATCTTCGCAATCTTCTTTGCCTTTTCCTCGTCCTGTGCAACAGCAACCTGCAGCAGGCCGAACAGTCTGTGGTTCGGGTTGAGTTCCAGAATTCTGCCCGCCTTCATGCCCATCTCGGGGTTCAGGCGCTGGAAGTATTTCTCCATTTCGAACGTCATACCCTCTTCGGGCACCATGCACACCGGGTGCGTACCGAGGTTGTCGCTCAAACGGACCTCTTTGACCGCATCGCCGAGCGTCTTCTTGACAAACTCCAGCGTCGCCTTCGACTTTTCTGCCTGCTCGGCGGCCTCTTTCTTCTCCTCGTCTGTGGAAAGACCAAGGTCCTCCTGCGTCACCGAGCGGAAATCCTTGTCTGCATATTTTCCGAGCGTCTGCGGCACGAAGCTGTCGACCTCGTCGGTCATCAGCAGCACATCAAAGCCCTTTTCCGTGAGCTTTTCCAGCTGCGGCAGCTGAGACAGGCGCTGCCGGTTTTCGCCGCTGGCAAAGTAAATGTACTTCTGCTCCTCCGGCATTGCGTCCGCGTATTCCTTGAACGAAACGAGCTTGTTCTGCTTATGCGACCAGTACAGAAGCAGGTCCTGCAGCAGCTCCTTCTTCGCGCCGTAGTCGTTCAGCACACCATATTTGAGCTGCATGCCGAATGCCGCGTAGAACTTTTCGTATTTCTCACGGTCGGATTCCATGAGCTTTGCAAGCTCTGCTTTGATCTTCTTTTCGAGGTTCGCTGCGATGAACTTGAGCTGGCGGTCATGCTGGAGCATTTCACGCGAAATGTTGAGGCTCAGATCCTGCGAATCGACGACGCCGCGTACAAAGCGGAAGCAGTCCGGCAGCAGCTCCTCGCAGTTTTCCATGATCATGACGCCCGAAGAATACAGCTGCAAGCCCTTCTTGAAATCCTTCGTGTAGAAATCATACGGCGCTCTGGCAGGGATATACAGCAGCGCCTTATACGTCACCGCGCCCTCGAC
>ERZ827088.3097-NODE-3097-length-15997-cov-3.377933_pt1 | contig 15997 bp, 11 predicted proteins | sample MGYA00519922_ERZ827088 | MGnify/ENA primary metagenome ERZ827088 (study PRJEB31778, sample SAMEA3449254) | human gut metagenome | biome: human gut; feature: human-associated habitat; material: faeces | place: United Kingdom | collected 2010/2012 ... | reverse complement strand
GCACTTGACACAAACTCGACATGCGCAAAAAGCGTGCGCAGAAATGAGCGGAAAACATGATAGAACTGAAAAACGTGAGCAAATCCTTTGACGGGATTGAAGCTCTGAAAAATGTAAGCGTGACAGTCCGGGAAGGAGAGGTTTTCGGGCTGATCGGGACAAACGGCGCGGGCAAAAGTACGCTGCTGCGCCTGGCGTGCGGGGTATTTAAGCCGGATGACGGATTAGCGATTGTGGATAATATGCCGGTATACGACAATGTGCATGCAAAGGCGAAGCTGTTTTTTATCGCGGACGAGCCGTACTTTTTCAACGGTGCAACGCCGAAGGACATGGAGCGTTATTACAGCAGTGTGTACCGGAATTTTGACCGGGAACGGTTTTACTTATACTTAAACAGCTTCGGGCTGGAATCGAGACGCAGGATCAGCACCTTTTCCAAAGGGATGAAAAAGCAGCTCGCGATTCTGCTGGGGCTGAGCGCAAAGACGGAGTACCTTCTGTGTGACGAGACCTTTGACGGGCTCGATCCTGTAATGCGCCAGAGCGTCAAAAGCATTTTTGCAAAAGAAATGCAGGAGCGGCAGTTTACTCCGGTGATCGCCTCCCATAACCTGCGGGAGCTGGAGGATATCTGCGATCATGTGGGGCTTTTACATCAGGGCGGCGTGCTCTTATCGAAGGATCTGGAGGAGATGAAGTGCAACATCCAGAAAATCCAGTACGTCTTTTCTTCCAAAGAGGAAGAGAAGCGGCTGTTAAAGCAGTTAGACATTGTAAAATGCGATAGACGGGGATCTTTGTTGACTCTGACAGTCAGAGGAAGCAGAGAAGAGATGATCGCCATGTTTGCAGCGGCAGACTGTCTGTTCCACGAAGTGCTGCCCCTTTCCCTGGAAGAAATCTTTATCAGCGAGACGGAGGTGCAAGGTTATGATATTAAAAAAATCGTACTGGGCTAAATGGCTGGAAAATAACAGAAGAAGAAGCTGGACCTTTTTGCTGTGCCTGGTGATGGCACTCTTTTGCGGTCCGCTGTATCTGATGGTTGTACTGACTGGTTTACAGAACAATTATGCAAATGACAGTGTTTACAATGCAGCGCAGGCCGCAGAGTCCCTGCGGGAGCTGATTCAGTCCAGGATCACGGATGTGATCGGCTTTTCCTTCATACACGTCCTGTTTGCTGCTTTTTTTGCAATTCTATTTGCCGTGCAGGGCTTTTGCTGGCTTTACAGCCGCAGAAAAACAGATCTGTACTTTTCGGTCCCGGAATCCTTAAAAAAGCGTTATATGCTGATCTGTGGAAACGGAATTTTGGTCTATAGCTTTTCTACCCTGACAGCACTTTTGCTGGACTGGATCATTGGCGCAGCATTTCATGGAATGACAGGAATTCTGGCGGCACAGTCATTACTGGCATGGTTCGTGGAGCAGCTTGCGTTTATTGCGATGTATCAGGTGGCGCTTGTGGCAGTCATGCTGACCGGAAACATCCTGACGGCGCTGTTGGGATGCGCGGTGTTTTTTTCCTATGAGCTGGCAGTGAGATTCCTGATCGATGAATTAAAAACGATGTTTTTTGCCAGCTATTGCAGTGCAGATGCAAGACAGTGGATGCAAAAAAGCTATCTGACACCCTTTGCAGGCTTTTGGGACTTGCTGAATCATATCTGGTACAGAGACGAAGGACGACTGTGCAGCTATAAAAATGCAGGCGGCTGGGGCAGGGCTGTGGGGGTAGAATGTATTTTGCTTCTTGCCTGTGCGGCTGCTGCAGGCCTGTTTGCATTCTGGCTTTACCGCAGGCGCAAAACAGAAAGCTATGAGCATGCCATTGCATTTGCACCCCTCAAGGGTATTTTGGAGGCTGCGATGGCAGTGCCCTTTGGCATTGCTGTTGGCATGATCATTTCCCGTGTAGCAGCAAATAAGGGGCTGTTTTTATTTGGTGGCTGCATTGTAGGTGTCCTTGTCGGACATGTGGTGATCCGCCTGATTTACCGATGCGAGTTAAAAACCATATTGGATGGAAAGCTTGCCGGAATTTTCAGTATAGCGGCAGCGGTTTTGATCCTTGCAGGCTTTCAGTTTGACTGGGCAGGCTATGATCGCTGGATTCCGGAGAAAGGGAACATTGCAGCCGTGTCTGTGACGATGGAAGATGACTATACGGCTTTTGGTTATTATCAGGGCGAAAGCTTCGGCTCCGATGACATTATGTATGAGGCTTTCGATGATCGGATGCTCCGACGGATGAATTCAACCGAGGAAAAGACGATCGATGCGGCAATCCGGATGCAGAAGAGATGGCAGGATGCCGGAATGCCGGGGAGCTTTAGGGAGGAGGAAGCGCAGACAGAGATTTCTGCAGAGGAAATTAACCCAAAGGAAGAGAAACGCTATGTCAGATGGGTGGTCTGCTATACCATGGAGAGCGGCAGAAAGGTATACCGTCGCTTTTTGGCCGATTCAAACGAAAACCGTTCTGAAATTGATACTGTAATGCGGGATGCTTCCTACCAGCGGGAGCGATATCAGTTAAATGACCCGGATTTTCTGGCAAATGTCGGTAAGATGAAAGTAAGCTATTATAATGGCGTTACGGAAAGCTTTTACACCGGAGATAAGCAGACCCTCTTAAAGACGCTGCAGGAGGAAATGAAGAAGTATGATTACAGTCTGATCTCGTCGGAGCTTCCAAACGGAAGACTGACCTTTGCTATGGCGGATCCGGAGGAGAAGGATGCATCGATGATGACCACCTGGACCTATCCGGTCTATGGGTCCTATTTGGCCTTAAACGACCTGCTTGTGCAGGATGGTGCTGAGGTTTATGCCCGTGCCGGCCACCAGAGCGCAGATGACATCGAATCGATCAAAGTAGATTACTATTATTATGACGATGACAGCGAAGAGGAAAACAGTGACAGCTTCTTTGAACCCGGAGAAATCTCGGATCAGGAAATCCAGGTGACCCTTTCCGATCCGGAGGATATTGAAAAAATGCTTGACGCAATCTATCCGGTGGAATTAAGCTGGATTAGTGGAGAGGAATTCGGCGTTTACAACTGGGATTATCGGATTGATGTGACAGTTGTGCCGAAGGAAAGCAGCTACAGCAATCCGGATGAGCAGGTGCGGATCCTGAAAAGTCAGGAACCTTCCTTACTTGCGGAGAGGATCCGACAGGCGGCGGTGCGGGATTAAGCTGTCTGCAAAATCAAATCTATCAGGGGAATGGAGAATGCGTATGAAGTTCAAAGACATGCCCTATAAAAGGGTCGATTATGACAAAACAGCGGAGCAGTTTAAAACTTTGACCAAACGGGTCAAAGAAGCAAAAAGCGGAGAAGAACTCTGGGAGATCCATCAGGAATATTATAAGGTTTATCAGAATATGATGGATTCCATGACGATTGCGGAAATCCGTCACGACGGCAATACCGCAGATCCGTTTTACGCGGCAGAAAAGGATTATTACGATGAGACAGCGCCGATGCTGAGCAGTCTGGCAACCGATTATCAGCGCGCACTGTACGAATCGCCGTATCGTTCTTTTATGGAAGAAAAGATCGGCAAGGTTGCCTTTGCGACGATGGACAATGCGATCAAGAGTATGGATGAAAGCATTATCGGCCTGATGCAGGAGGAAAACGCGTTGACGACTCAGTACAATAAGCTGATCGCGTCCGCGAAGATTCCGTTTGACGGGCAGGTATGCAATCTGTCCCTGCTGCGTCCCTATCTGACCGGAAACGACAGAACCGTAAGAAGACAGGCATGGAAGGCTTACAGCGATTACTTTATGACAGTTGCGGATGAACTGGATGACATTTATGACAAGCTGGTAAAAAACCGCACCGCACAGGCAAAGGCGATGGGTTATGACAATTATATTCAGCTGGGCTATTACAGAATGAACCGTAACAGCTACGACAGAAACGATGTCGAAAATTTCCGCCGACAGGTGAAGGAGGTATTCGTACCGTTTGCAGAGCGCGTACACGAGATCAGAAGAAAGCGCCTCGGTCTGGAGAAGCTTTCTTATATCGATAACGAGGTTTATTTCAAAGAAGGCAATCCCGATCCGGTGGGCACTGCACAGGAAATTCTGGAGAGCGGACAGAAGATGTATGCAAAGCTGTCTCCCGAAACCAAAGAATTTTTCGATTTCATGATGGAGAATGAGCTCTTCGATGTGTTCGGCAGAAAGGATAAAAAACAGGGCGGCTATATGACCTATCTGTACCAGTATCATTCTCCCTTTATCTTTGCTAACTTTAATGGAACCAGCGGCGACGTAGACGTGATCACGCATGAATGCGGACATGCATTTCAGGGCTATCTGTCCGGGCAGGATCCGATCATGGAGCATGCGGACATCACGATGGAAACTGCGGAAATCCACTCCATGTCGATGGAATTTTTCACGGATCCGTGGATGAAGGAATTTTTCGGAGATCGTGAAAAGGACTTCTTAAGCATGCAGCTGGAGGATGCGATCCGTTTTATCCCATATGGAACGATGGTGGATGAGTTCCAGCATATCGTCTATGAAACTCCGGAGCTGACACCGCAAGAACGCCGCCGGGAGTGGAGCAGACTGGAAAAAATCTACATGCCCCATCTGGATTACGAAGAGGATCCGTTCTTTTCCAAGGGGGGATTCTGGCAGAAACAGCAGCACATTTACAACAGTCCGTTTTATTATATTGACTATGTACTGGCACAAAGCTGCGCATTCCAGTACAAGGTGTGGATGGATGAGGATTACAGAGAGGCATGGAAGAGCTACCTTGCGCTCTGTAGATTGTCTGCTTCAAAATTTTATCCTGAAATGCTGCGGGAATGCGGCTTAAAGGTTCCGTTTGAAGACGGATATTTTGAAGAAATCGTAGAGAAGCTGGAGAAAAAACTCCACGCGTAAACGGCGGCCAACAGGGAGAAAATAGAATAAATTTTGTGAAAAACGACCGGAAAGAAATGAAATTCCGGTCGTTTTTTTGGACGCTATTTCGATATTATCAAACGAAAAAATACTTGAAAGAATAAGAAAATTATGATATAGTTTTCACCAGTGAAAAAAGCCCGGCAGGTAACGAGCCCAAAGGAGGGTCTTGTTGCCCGGGATTTTTATTTAAGCATAATGTCCGTCTGAAGCGAATAAGTGTATTTACTAGACGGATGTGCGAAAGAAAAGGAGTGTTGACATTTGACAAAGTATGTTGTGAAGAGAGTACTGCTTGCAATCCTGACCGTGTTCATTGTCTGTGCCATTACGTTTTTTGCGATGAACGCGATTCCCGGCGGTCCTTTCGATGGAGAGAAAGCGATCTCGGATGAGGTGAGGCGCGTTCTGGAACAGCGCTTTAATTTGGATAAGCCTGTCTGGGAGCAGTTCTTTTTATATCTGAACAATTTGCTTCACGGTGATTTTGGTGTTTCTGCAAAGACTGGAAGAGAGATTAAAACGACGATCTTCAGTTCCTTTAGTGTTTCTGCAAAGCTTGGCGGCATGGCGGTTTTAGTAGCATTGATTTCCGGTGTAGTGATGGGAAGCATTGCGGCTCTGACCAGAAACAAGCTGCCGGACAGACTGATCATTTTCTTCTCGACGCTGTTTACTTCCCTGCCCAGCTTTGTACTGGGTACCCTGCTTTTGCTGGTGTTCTGTATTAAATTAAAATGGGTTCCGGTATGGAGCTCCTCCAGTCATAACTACGTGTTGCCGGTCATTGCCCTTGCTGCATATCCAATGGCCTACATCACCCGACTGACCAAGACGAGTATGCTGGATGCTCTGGGACAGGATTATGTCCGTACCGCGCGGGCGAAGGGCGTTGCACAGTGGAAGGTCATCTTCAAGCATACCCTGAGAAATGCCCTGATTCCGGTTATTACCTATGTCGGCCCGATGACGGCATCCATCCTGACCGGTTCTCTCGTTGTAGAGTCCATTTTTACGATCGGCGGTCTTGGTTCCAAGTTTGTAGAATGTATTACAAACCGTGATTATCCGATGATCATGGGTACGACGATTTTCCTGGCAACCCTGATGGTTACGATGACCCTGATCACCGATATCGTTTACAAGCTGATCGATCCCAGAATCACACTGGAATAAGAAAGGAGGAAGCAATGAGCAGCGAAACCAATAGCATTGATCAGATGCCCAAGAAATCTCCTTTGAGTTTTCAGGTGGATCTGAAAAAATTTGAAAAAGCAACTGATGAAGAAAAAAGACAGCAGGATGTTATGAGCGAATCGGTATCCTTCTTTAAAGATGGTATGCGTAAGCTGATGAAAAATCCGCTGGCAGTTGGCAGTATTATTGTCCTGATCGTCATTATTGCAATGATTCTGATCGTACCCCATGTGGTACCTTATAAATATTCCCAGATCATTACCGTAAATGGCAGCCGTGATAAGGCGGCGGGCAACATGGCACCTTTTACCTATTCCGAAAAAGAGCTGGCTTACATGGCAGAGGGCGGAGAAGTGTTCCCTCACATCATGGGAACGGACAGCATGGGACGTGATTATTTCATCCGTGTTATTTACGGAACCCGGGTTTCTCTGACGGTAGGTCTGTTTGCAGCGGTGATCGTCCTTTTGATCGGCGTTGTTTACGGAAGTATTTCCGGTTATTTTGGAGGCAAGGTGGATATGGTGATGATGCGTATCGTGGACATCATTTATTCCCTGCCGGATATGCTGATGGTGGTTCTTCTGTCTGTCGTACTGCGTGAGGTTATCAATGTCGACGCATTTCCGGCGCTGCAGAAGATCGGTACCAACATGATCTCCATGTTTATCGTATTTGCTCTGCTGTACTGGACCGGCATGGCACGTATGGTCCGCGGTCAGATTCTGACCGTAAAACAGAATGAATACATTCTGGCGGCGAGAGTCAGCGGTGCGAAGGATTCCAGAATTATCCGCCGTCATATTCTGCCGAATATCGTCAGCGTTATCATCATTGCAGCAGCGCTGCAGATTCCGTCTGCGATCTTTACAGAGAGCTTCTTAAGCTTTATCGGTCTGGGTGTACAGGCTCCGATGCCGTCTCTCGGTTCCCTTGCAAACGAGGCAAGAGCCGGAATCACCCAGTATCCCTACAAACTGTTATTCCCTGCCGGCATGATCTGTCTGATCACCCTGGCATTCAACCTGTTGGGCGATGGCCTGCGGGATGCATTTGACCCGAAATTAAGGAGGTAAGACCATGAGTGAGAATATCCTTTCCGTGCAGAATCTGCATACCTCCTTCCACACAGACAAGGGAGAGGTCAAGGCAGTCAACGGTGTTACATTTAACCTTGAAAAAGGCAAAATCCTCGGTATTGTCGGCGAATCCGGTTCCGGCAAATCCGTAACCGCATATTCCATTATGCGTATTCTGGAAAAGAACGGCCGCATCACAGAAGGCAAAATCCTTTACAAAGGACAGGATATTGCAGAATTTTCTGAAAAACAGATGCGGGAGTTCCGTGGAAAATGCTGTTCTATTATTTTCCAGGATCCCATGACGAGCTTAAATCCGGTATTTACGGTGGGCAACCAGTTAAGGGAAGCCATTGAGCTTCACACGGACAGAAAAGGGAAAGAGGCGGAGGCAAGAGCCATTGAGATGCTGACTTTAGTTGGTGTCAATGAACCGGAAAAGCGTGTGAAACAGTACCCCTACGAATTATCCGGCGGTATGCGCCAGCGTGTCATGATCGCAATGGCGCTGGCCTGTGAGCCTGATATCCTGATTGCAGACGAACCTACGACTGCCCTGGATGTTACGATCCAGGCACAGATTCTGGAGCTGATGCAGTCCCTGCAGAAAAAGCTCGGCATGGCAATCATCATGGTAACCCATGATCTTGGTGTTATCGCGGACATGTGCGATGAAATTATCGTTATGTACGGCGGAAGAGTCTGTGAAAGAGGTACGGCAGAAGATATTTTCTACCGTCCGCACCATGAATATACGAAAGGTCTGCTGCGTTCCATTCCGAATGTGGACAGAATCGGCGAAAAGCTTATCCCGATTCCGGGAACACCGATCAACCTCTTAAATATGCCAAAGGGCTGTGCATTTTGCCCACGCTGCGAGGAAGCGATGAAGATCTGTATCGAAGAGCAGCCGCCGGAAATGCAAATGCCTGACGGTCATTTCGCATCCTGCTGGCTGAACGTAAAGGCAGCCATGGAGGAAGAAAAAGGAGGCAGACAGTGAGCGAAGAAGTAAAAAACAAAAGCGAATATCTGGTGGAGGTACGGGATTTAAAACAGTATTTCCCGATCAAAACCGGATTTATGAAAACCACACCCTTAAAAGCGGTGGACGGCGTTTCCTTTTCCATCAAGCCGGGAGAAACCCTCGGTCTGGTAGGAGAATCCGGCTGCGGCAAGACGACTGTAGGAAGATCTCTGCTGCGTCTGTATACACCGACCTCCGGCGACGTCTTTTTCGATGGGGAGAGAGTGAATGAAAAGAGCATCGGACATATGCGCAGACAGATGCAGATGGTGTTCCAGGATCCCTATTCTTCCTTAAATCCCCGCATGACAGTCGAGGATATCATCGGCGAGCCTCTGGATGTCCACAAGCTTTACACCTCCAGAGGGGAAAGAAGAGACAAGATCCTGCATCTGATGGAGCTGGTCGGTTTGAATGCAGAGCATGCAACCCGTTATGCACATGAGTTTTCCGGCGGTCAGAGACAGCGTATCGGTATTGCGAGAGCACTTGCCACCAATCCGAGATTTATCGTCTGTGACGAAGCAGTCAGTGCACTGGATGTTTCCATTCAGGCACAGGTCATCAACATGTTTGAAGAGCTGCAGGAGAAGCTGGGCGTTGCCTATCTGTTCATTGCCCATGACCTGTTGGTTGTCCATCACATTTCTGACAGAATTGCAGTAATGTATCTGGGCAGGATCGTGGAGATCGCAGATTCCAATGAATTAAATGACAATCCCATACATCCTTATACACAGTCTCTTTTAAGTGCAGTTCCCTATCCGGATCCGAAGATGGCAAAGGAACGGCAGAGAATCGTTCTCGAAGGGGATGTCCCGAGCCCTCTGCACATGCCAAGCGGCTGTGCATTCCGTACCAGATGTCGCTATGCCACGGAAAAGTGCGCCCAGGAGTGCCCGTCCTTGACAGATCGCGGCAACGGACATCAGGTAGCATGCTGGAATAAATAACCGGCAGTAATTTTGACGCTTGGACAGGACGCAGATTTAGCGGACTGTTTGGGTATATATTATTTTTCATTATCTATCTTTAAAGGAGGAAGACATTATGAAAAAGAAGTATCTGGCACTTGTGCTGGCAGCTTGCATGACCGCTTCTTTGGCAGCTTGTGGTTCCACAGCAGCTGATACAAGCGCTCCTGCAGCAACAACAGAAGAAGCAGCAGACACCGCTGCAGCAGAATCCACTGAAGCAGCAGACACTGCAGCAGCAACCGGTGAGCATGGACCCAGCAGCGAAGCTGCTCCGGCATGGGAGGATTATGATGCAAGAATCGCTGCGATCAGATCGGAGACAGATCTTGTAAAGCGTGAAGCGCTGATGCATGAGGCTGAGGACGAGCTGATGAACACCTGGGCAGTTGTTCCGCTGTACTACTACAACGACAGCTACCTGCAGAAGACCGATGTAGAGAACATCTATGCCAACCTGTTCGGCTATAAATACTTCGGTTTTGCAAAGACTCCTACCAACACCCTGGATCTTCAGATTGCATCTGAGCCCGACAAACTGGATCCCGCGCTGAACTCCACTGTTGACGGTGCATGCCTGGCAATCCTGAACTTCTCCGGCTTATTTGCATACGATGAGAACGGTCAGCTGGTTCCCGAACTGGCAGATTCCTATGAAATGAGCGAAGACGGTATGACCTATACCTTCACGATGAAGGATGGTTTAAAGTGGTCTGACGGCGAAGCTCTGGATGCAAATGACGTTCTGTATAGCTGGAACCGTCTGGCAGATGAAAACACAGCTGCTGACTATTCTTACCTGTGCTCCGTATTTGCAACTAAGGATGACGGCACTCTGGATATCGAAGCAAGCGAAGACGGCAAGACCTTTACTGCTCATCTGAACGCACCCTGCGCATATTTCCTTGACCTGTGCGCATTCCCTGCTTTTTATCCTGTACCTCAGCAGGCTGTAGAAGCTGCTGACGGCGCTGACACCAACCCCGGTGCATGGGCACTGGAAGCTGGTTTCGTAGGCAGCGGCCCGTTCGTACTGACCGAGTGGAAGCATAACGAGTCCATGACCTATGAGCCCAACCCCAACTACTGGGCAGCTGACAAGGTTTCCATGACAAAGATCAACTTCATGCTGAGCGCTGATGACACAGCAATTTACAATGCATTCCAGGATGGCTCCCTGCAGTTTGCAGATACCATTCCTACCGATATGATGGCTACCGTTAAGGATACCCCTGAATATCACAAGATCCCTACTCTGGGAACTTACTACTGCGGTTTCAATGTAAACAGCGAGCTGTTTGCAGGCAAGACGGTTGAAGAGGCTGCAGCAATGAGAGAAGCATTCACCCTGCTGATCGACCGTCAGTATATCGTTGATGCGATCGCACAGGCAAACCAGGAAGTTGCCAATACCTTCATTCCTGCCGGCATGAGCGATGGCAATGGCGGTGAGTTCAGAGCAAATGATGACGCTTACACCTATCCGGATGAAGAGAACGTTGGTTACTTCAATCCTACCGATATGGAGGGCAACACAGAGAAAGCAATCGAGCTGTTAAAGAGCGCTGGCTATGAATTCGATGAAAGCGGCATGCTTTCCGCAAATACCCCGATCAACATGACTTACCTGACCAACGATTCCGAAGGTAATGTTAAGATCGGTGAAGCAATCCAGCAGGATTTCGCTATGATCGGTATCAACGTAACTGTTGAGACTCGTGAGTGGTCCGTATTCCTGAACGAGAGAAAAGACGGTCAGTTCGACTTCGCTCGTGAAGGCTGGCTGGCAGACTACAACGACCCGATCAACATGCTTGAAATGTGGGAGACCACTTCCGGCAACAACGATATGCAGTTCGGCAGATAAGTTAATTGCTGCGGCACATTGCATGGCAGTGAAAATTGCATAAAAATAGAATGTGCGCTCTGCGAGCATTCTATTGTCATAAAAAAAGAGAACCGGCGGACATTGAAAAATGCCTGCCGGTTTTTTTACTGCCAGAAACTGGAGGTTGCCATTTGGAAGGAGTGTGATAAAATATACTCATTGAGTATAAAGGAGACGGCGGTGGAGAAAAAAGAAATATTATTGAAGCTTCGGCAGGAAACTGGCATGAACCGTAGAGAGTTTGCGGAATATTTCGGGATCCCGTACAGAACAGTGCAGGAATGGGAACTCGGACATCGGGAAATGCCGGGATATTTGCTGCGATTGATGTATTATCATGAAAAAACAAAAGAAAAAGAACAACTCCTGCCAAAGATGCAGTCGGAGGATGGAAAGATTTCGATTGTCCGGGATGTCGATGGAAAGAATATCGTCATCATAAATGACATTCGGTTTCGGGGAAAAAGGAAAATTAAGTGGGATGAAGTAGAGAAATATTTAAGGGAATATGTGAAAAAATATTATGAAATTGAAGCATATTCGGATAAAATTTACATAGGAAAAGATTTTCCGGATGAATTTGCCCATTCGAGAGATTCTGAAAAATTATCCGGCGCGAATGCAAAGGCGAAAGCAAATGCCGCACAGGCGATTGGGGAATTGATCAGGACGGCAACCAATAAAAGCATGTCAGAAGATCATGAGAATAAGCATGGAACCCGGGCACAAAACGGATGGTATCGTTACGATGTCAGATTTGGAATTCCTGTTTATGACCAGAATGAAGATTTGGAACGGTACAATATTTATACGGCAAAAATGCTAGTACGCCATGATGCAGATGGAAAATTATACTTATATGACATAATCAGAACAAAAAAAGAAACGAGCACCCCGTCTGGACTGCTCTAAGTCAGTCTCACGGTCACAAAACCCGTTTCATATGGTTATGATAAAATAAAAAAATGATCTTGTCAACTATAGAATTATTAATAAATGACAGCAAGGAATTGCAATGATAAAATCAAAACAAAGGATGGATTTCAACATGACTTCAAATAATCAGAGAAATATACCCCCTAAAAAAACGGACTCGGAGCCTTCTAAAGCCACAGAATCCAAGTTTGCCAAGGCTCCGGGGACTGCTTCGCCCAAAGAAGCAGACGCCCGGTCTTCTACAAAATCCCATCGCCGCCGGGCCTATCTGGACGATTTCAGGAAAACACAAAACGGTGACTATCAATATGAGGGCAGTCGATATGCCTGTGAACTGTCAGAAAAAGAGTGGAAAAAGAAATCCACCGCGATGGCGGCAGCCGGAATTGCGGTCATCCTGCTGACGATCGCCGCAGGCTGCGTACCGTCTGTGGGATTACAGGGAAGCATTTTCGTGCTGCTTCCATATGCAGTGCAGCTGGCGGCAGCCTGCAGCCTCGCGTGGGCATGTGCAAGGCTTTTGGGCAAGGAATATCCGCTTCGGGAATACGTTTATCAGCAGACAGTGTGCAAAATACCGCTGCGCAGCGGAGTCTGCATCGCAGCAGCAGGAGTGTCCGTCATAGGAGAACTCATTGAGTTAACGCGTCACAGCAACGAAATTTTATTCTCCATTCCGTTCCTCCTAATAGAAGTAGTTATGGGCGCTGCCACACTTGAACTTTTAAAAAACGTTAAAAAATACACATGGAAACGTGTGTGACTGTGACGGAAAAATGTATTTTTGACACGGAATAGGATTGACAGAAAGCAAAAAAGATAGTAATATGTTTAAACATTGGCTAATACTTTGACGAAAGGAAAAGAAAATGGGCCGATGTAACCTGCAGGTACGGCGATCACAGGGGCGGAAAAGCTGTGAGAACCGGTATATTCTGCAACAAATGTACAATTTTTAAGAAAAAAACTCCTGTGTATCTGCATGAAATAAAAAGGATGCAAACGGTGTTTTTTTCAAAAAAAAAGGAGGATTCACATGAAAAAGGCGAACAAGGCTCTTGCAGCTCTGCTTGCGCTTACCATGGTGACCGGTTCTCTGGCTGGCTGCGGAAGCAGCAATGGCTCCGGCAAGACAGAGACAACACCTGCTACGGAAGGCACAACAGAGACAGCAGATGCTGGTGCATCTGCAAGCGGCGCGGATACTCTGGTAGCATCCAGCGCACATTTTGAGGGAAAATTCTCTCCGTTCTTTGCAGCCAGCGCAGAAGATCAGCATATCGTTGATATGACTCAGATCCCTCTGGTAGGATCTGACAGACAGGGCGCTATTGTTGAGAAAGGTATCGAAGGTGAGACTCGTTCTTACAACGGAACAGACTATACCTATTATACCGCTTCTGATCTGGAGATGACTCAGAACGACGACGGTTCCGTTTATTATGACGTTACCATTCGCGATGATCTGACCTTCTCTGACGGAACACCGATCACAATTGATGATGTAATTTTCAGCATGTATGTATATTGCGATCCTACCTACGACGGCAACAGCACCCTGTTTGCTCTGCCCATCGAGGGCATGGATGCTTACCGTTCCGGTATGGACACCCTGTACAACCTGATGCTGGCTGCCGGCCGCGACAACACCGACTTCTCCAAGTGGAAAGAGGCGGATCAGACTGCCTTCTGGGCTGACGTGGATCAGGCCGGCGTGAAGTTCGTCCAGGCCATCATGCAGTACTGCATTGCCCAGGGCGCTAACGCCGAGGGCGATTCCGTTGCCGCCTGCATGGCCAACTGGGGCTTCGAGCTGCCCGCCGATGCTACCGAGGCGGATGCCTTCAACGCCATCGTCGCCAAGTATCCCTCCCTGGCCGAGGCTGTCGACACTGAGAAGCCCGAAGGCACCACCTTCACCAGCCTGCTGAACGACTACGAGACCAAGTACACCAAGGGTATCGAGACCGGCACCTCCGCTGCCAACATCTCCGGTATCAAGAAGACCGGCGACTACAGCATGACCGTCTCCCTGACCCAGGTCGACGCCACCGCCATCTATCAGCTGGGTGTGACCATCGCCCCCATGCACTACTATGGCGAGAAGACCAAGTATGACTACGACAACAACAAGTTCGGCTTTGACAAGGGCGATCTGAGCCACGTTCGCGAGAAGACCACCACCCCCCTGGGTGCTGGCCCCTACAAGTTCATCAAGTTCGAGAATGGTACCGTTAACTTCGAGGCTAACGATTCCTACTATCTGGGCGCCCCCAAGACCAAGTATGTCAACTTCCTGCAGACTCAGGAAGACGATAAGCTGAACGGCGTCGTCACCGGCACCGTGGATATCACCGATCCTTCCTTCAGCGCCACCACCGTGGACGCCATCAAGGCTGCCAACAAGAACGACGATGTCAACGGCCCCGCCATCACCACCGATACCGTGGATAACCTGGGCTATGGTTACCTCGGCATGAGCGCCAACACCATGAACGTCAACAAGGAGCCCGGTTCCGATGCCTCCAAGGCTTATCGTAAGGCTTTCGCCACCGTTCTGGCTGCTTACCGCACCGTCGCCATCGAGTCCTACTATGGCGAGCGCGCTTCCGTCATCAACTACCCCATCTCCAACACCTCTTGGGCTGCTCCTCAGGCTGCCGATCCTGGCTACAAGGTCGCTTTCTCTGTGGATGCTCAGGGTAAGGACATCTATACCTCCGACATGAACGACGAGCAGAAGTATGAGGCCGCCCTGCAGGCTGCCCTGACCTTCTTCGAGGCCGCCGGCTGCAAGGTCGAGAACGGCAAGGTCGTCTCCAACCCCGAGGGTGGTATGGATACCGCTAACTACGCCATCGAGCGCGAGGCCCTGATCCCCGCCGACGGCAAGGGCGATCACCCCTCCTTCATGATCCTCACCGAGGCCTCCAAGGCTCTGGAGAAGATCGGCGTGCACCTGATCGTCACCGACCTGTCCGACAGCACGCAGCTGTGGGATACCATCGAGGCCGACCAGGCTGACATGTGGGCTGCCGCTTGGAGCGCCACCCCGGATCCTGATATGTATCAGATCTACTTCTCCGGCATGGACGGCAAGGCTGCCGGCGGCTCCAACTACATGTACGACATCAACGATGCCGAGCTGAACCAGCTGATTCTGGATGCCCGCAATTCTCTGGACCAGAGCTATCGTAAGACTCTGTACAAGTCCTGCCTGGACATCATCGTTGACTGGGCCGTTGAGGTTCCTGTCTATCAGCGTCAGAACGCCATCATCTTCTCCACCCAGCGTGTCAACATGAACACTGTCACCCCCGACATCACCACCTTCTATGGCTGGCTGAACGAGGCCGAGAAGATCGAGCTGAACTGACAAAGTTCCGCACCCAAGACCTGTACGACAACATAGGTTAAGTCACAAGGTACGCCCCCGGCGGCTCCGGCCGCCGGGGGGTGCCCCGACTGCATATCAAGGAGCGACCCGGGCGGGGCCGGGGGTGTTGCTTGATGTGCAGTGGGTAGTCTATAGGGAGGGGCGGAACAGACGTGTTCCGCCAATCTGCATCACTGTATCATCAGATCGGAGGGTTATCAGTGCGCAAATACATCATCAAAAGAATTCTAATCTCAATCGTCATCCTGTTCCTTGTCGCATTCGTCATCTACGCATTGATGCGCTGTCTCCCCACGTCCTACGTGGAGGCTATGGCGCGTCAGAAGTCCATGCAGCCCGGTTCCAAGTCCTTTGAGGAGTGGATGGAGCAGCTCACCCACATGTACAACCTGGATGTGGGCATTATCCCCGGCTTCTTCAAGTGGCTGGGCCAGATGCTGACCTTCAAATTCGGCGACAGCTGGCTGTGGACCAAACCCGTCACGGAAGTATTCAACAACTGTGTGTGGATCTCCTTCTTCATGGGCCTTATCGCCTTCGTGCTGCAG
>ERZ827088.3096-NODE-3096-length-16000-cov-3.144371_pt1 | contig 16000 bp, 10 predicted proteins | sample MGYA00519922_ERZ827088 | MGnify/ENA primary metagenome ERZ827088 (study PRJEB31778, sample SAMEA3449254) | human gut metagenome | biome: human gut; feature: human-associated habitat; material: faeces | place: United Kingdom | collected 2010/2012 ... | reverse complement strand
CCAGACTGGCGTACTTATCATTCTTTAGTTTTAATGCCTCTAGCATCAACGTGTCCGAATATTGGATACATTTGTAGTTGTTTTGCTCTATTTTTATGATTGCATTCAGTGTAGAGAGGCGTGTGGTATCATGCGGCAGTGTCTGCAACATTTGCAGCAGACTGTCTGAGGCAGTATCGGTGTTTGCATAGCCCAACAGCAGGCCATAGCAGGTGATGATCAGTAATATCAGTCGTTTCATCGTGCTTCCTCCTTTTTTATCTGCGCATGGCGAATCGGGTGTGTGAACAGAAAACGTGCTCCTTTGTCATAGTCCGGGTCGATCCATATTTTGCCTCCCAGTTGCTCAATGATAAGCTGGCAGATAGATAATCCGAGTCCTGTGCCTTGTGCGTTTTCATCGAGCTTTTCGAAGCGGTTGAATATCTTGTTCTGGTTCTCCTTGGAGATTCCGCAACCGGTATCACTAACGGAGAAAAGGGCCGTATCTTCCGTTTGTTTCACCAGTTCCAGGGTGATAGTGCCTTGTGCAGTAAACTTTGTGGCGTTGATAAGCAGATTGATCAGTACTTGTTGCAGGCGGGCACTGTCCGTGGTCAGCTTCAGTGAACTGAGAGAGGTGGAAAACCGTACTTCCGCTTGAGTCTGCTTTATTTTCTCTACCATGTCGATGACATTTCTGCATAGCGCTACAATATCACACTCGTTGAATTTGAATTGCATTTTTCCAATTTCAAGGCTGGATAAGTCAATTACATCATTAATCAGTTTGAGCAGCAGTTCTGAGTTCTGCTGGATGATATCGTTGCACTGTTGTTTCGTTTCGTTGTCGATGGATTCTTCTGTCAGAATAGCTGAAAAACCAGATAAAGCATTGAGCGGAGTACGAATCTCATGGCTCATATTGGAGAGAAAAAGGCTTTTGGTGTGGATAGACTTTTCTGCTTGTTTCTTGGCTTTTTCCTGTTCCTGTTGTGATTGCAGAAGACGATTGTTGGTGCGCTTGATGCGGAAAATGGCAATGATGATCAGTACTACGATCACTAAGATCACAGACAGACTCCAATAATAGAGATTTTTTTGTATGTTGATATAATTAAGTTCGCTTTTATCTATCTGATACAGGGTATGCAGTTCGTTTATCTGGCTGAGATAACTTTGGGCGTCCAATGAATCTTTGAGATGATTAATCTCCTCATAAATCTTGCACGCCTCTTGTTTCTGATTCATAAGTACCAGGACTTTGGCGCGTTCCTGTAATAACTGAACATGTCTGAATAAAGCCGTTTTCTTTGTTATGGTGAGTAATTCTTCATATTCTTTCAGCGCTTTATCATATTCTTTTGACTCAATATGATAGCCGGCATACATATAGTTGCTGATTGAAGAATAGTAGGGATACGGATATTTTTCGTAGATGGAGTCCAGCTGTTTCAGATACTCCAGTGCTTTTGGAAGGTTGTTTGTCTGTATATAATAATAGGCATAGCTGCAAGGCAGATAGAAGTCATCGGGCAAACCTGATTCTTTATGGTAAAGAGACTCCAGATAGGCAAAATCTTTTTCGATATCTGTCATTTGCCTGTATTTGAGTTTGCTCAGGATCAAATGAAACATGCTTGTCTTAAGATATGGAATACTTGCCGGAATTTTTTGCATTATTTTCAAGGATTCCTCATAAGACTCTATAGCAGACTGGGGATTTCCCGAACTTTGGTAGGTGTCTGCAAGGGCACGCAATGCCAGTGCCGTTCCGAAAGGATAATCTATAGCTTTGGCTTGCTGATACATTGAGTTGGCGTTGTTGACTGCCAGACTGATATTTCCTTCTGTAATTAATGCCTGAACTGCCATCATTTTCAATGGAAACAGAATATGATATTCTTGCTGCTTTTCAAGTTCGGGGCTTAAGAGCTTTTCCCATAAGATGATGCTGTCCGTTGTAATATCGATATTTGTATTGAAAGAAAGATCATGCTCGACAAGTGGCTGGAGTAAGGTAAGTCGTTCTTTGTTCAGGTTTGTTGCATGGAGAGCCGCCGATATGAATATGGCTGCAATGAGTGCTATTATATGCTGTAAATTACTATTCACTATTTTGTTTGCTCGTATGGTGATGTGCAAAAGAAATAAAAAGAGCGAAGACTGGCAAGCAATCTTCACTCTTTTTTATAGAATTATTTTCTTTTGAGGATCTCCCGTGCCCCAGGACCTTCGTGGCTGGGGTAGCCGGGAGTATGATTTCTGCACCGGGGATCGGCATCTACCTTCAAACTGCGGTAATCATCTTTGGAACGTGTGATGTAATCGTCCAGCAAAGCACGATGCTCGGCGAGTATTTTGGAGTATTTAGGGTCTTTGGCAAGATTTTTTCTTTCACCCGGATCTTTTTTCATATCGTACAGTTCTTCTCCGTTGCCTTCCAGATAATGGGTGTATTTATATCTCGGTCCGCGCACCATGCGTCCGGGAGTGGTAACGTACTCATATTCGCTGTGCCATTCGGAGACAACGTAAGGGTGGCTTTTCTTTTGTTTCTCTCCCCTTAGAGTCGGTGCAAGGCTGATGCCGGCTTTTTCTGCCGGAACGGCGATGCCTGCCAGGTCGCAAAGGGTGGGCAGGAGGTCTAAGGTCGGCTGTGTCAGCAGGTGGTCTACGGGTTTCTTCTGCTGCTTGATGCCGGGACCGGCAAAGATAAACGGAACGTTGGTCATTTCATCATAGAAGCTGATATGCTTGGTCACCATGCGGTGGGATGCCATGCCGTCGCCGTGGTCCGCCATAATTACGACAATCGTGTTTCTTCCGGCAGGGGTGGAGTAGAGGGCTTTCAGTACGCTGTCTACTTGCTTGGACACCATCTTGGTGTAATGCTGGAAGGCGGCGATGTAGTGACGATAGTTTTCTTCGTTCCAATGGGCAGCCTGTGTCATGCGGCGGTGACTGCAACAGATATATTGTACGGGAGTCGGAATATTGCTCCAGTCTTCCACGTCAAAGTTGTCCGGCAATTCGGGCAGTGGTCCGCTGATCGGCCGGTCGGTGTGTACTCCTGCGTTTTCGCCGATGAATCCGCAGATATTATGCGGGTTCTGAAAATCTGCAATGCAAATAAAAGGTTCTTTCGGAGGATTGCTGAGGTAGGCAACGGCATCCTCGCAGGTTCCTACATCCAGGAAACTGTCATTGTTGACCGGAAATTCGGGATCGGTGAATGGCTTGGCTACCGGTTCTTTATGTTTGAAGCCTCTCAGTGAGCCCATGTCGTGAGTCTTGCCGAAGTGTACGGCCTCATAACCGCTTTCGGAGAAGAGACTACCCAGTGTCGGCACGTTTTCCGGCAGGCGGGTGTTGACGGGTTCGCTGGAGTTTGAACGTACATTGGTCTGGTGAGGCATCATGCCGCTCCATAATGCTGCGCGTGAAGGTTGGCTGAGGGGGCAGCCTACATAAGCGTTAGAGAAGATAACTCCTCTTGATGCTACTTCGTCAATGGGAAGTGTGCAGCCTTGTGTCTGTCCGTAAGCGCCTACGACACGTTGTGTGAGATGGTCGCACTGGATAATCAGGAAGTTCGGCTTTTCTTGTGCCTGGGCTGCTGCGCCACAAAGGGCTAATCCCATGAATGGATAAATTGTTTTCATTCTTGGCTAGAATTAAGTAATTGATTGGGTAGCAAAAGTAGGAAAAAACAAAAAGCAAAAAAGGGCGGGGGAGTGGTTTTGGACGTAAATGAAAGTAATTTGTACAAAAATGAAATATGCGATGAACGATTCATGAGGAACAGCGAAGACCGCGATGAATAATAAATGAAAAGAATTAATGGAAATCATAAAAAGAACGGTGAATAAACTGCGATTATTCATCGTCCAGTATATTCATCGTTCCTTATTTATGATCGTTTATTCTTGATCAGCTATTCATGCTCATCAGGAATTCGTCGTTGTCTCTTGTTTTTTCCAGACGGTCTTTTACGAAATCCATTGCTTCGATAGGATTCATATCTGCAAGGTATTTGCGTAATATCCACATGCGGTCGAGTGTTGTCTTGTCAAGCAGCAGATCGTCGCGACGAGTACTGGATGCGGTGATGTTGACAGCAGGGAAGATACGCTTGTTGGACAAGTTGCGGTCGAGCTGCAACTCCATGTTACCTGTACCTTTGAATTCTTCGAAGATAACTTCGTCCATTTTGGAACCGGTGTCGATCAGTGCGGTAGCGATGATAGTCAGCGAACCGCCGTTTTCGATGTTACGGGCAGCACCGAAGAAGCGTTTGGGCTTGTGAAGTGCATTGGCGTCCACACCACCGGAAAGTACTTTACCGGATGCGGGAGATACAGTATTGTAAGCACGTGCCAGACGAGTGATAGAGTCAAGGAAGATCACTACGTCGTGTCCGCATTCTACCAGTCTTTTTGCTTTCTCGAGTACGATACCTGCGATTTTTACGTGGCGTTCTGCCGGTTCGTCAAAAGTAGAAGCGATTACTTCTGCGTTGACGCTGCGTGCCATGTCGGTTACTTCCTCCGGACGTTCGTCGATCAGCAGCATAATCATATATACTTCCGGATGATTGGCTGCGATGGCGTTGGCGATATCTTTCATCAAGATGGTCTTACCTGTCTTCGGCTGTGCTACGATCAGTGCACGCTGTCCCTTACCGATAGGAGCGAAAAGGTCTACAACCCGGGCAGACATGGAGTCTGAATAACCGCCTTTGCAGAGTCTGAATTTCTCGTCCGGGAAGAGCGGAGTCAAGTGTTCGAAAGGAACACGGTCGCGAACGAAAGCTGCGTCACGTCCGTTGATCTTTGACACCTTTACTAACGGGAAATATTTTTCTCCTTCCTTTGGCGGACGGATGATGCCTTCTACCACGTCACCGGTCTTAAGACCAAATAACTTAATTTGTGACTGTGATACATAAATATCGTCCGGAGAAGAAAGATAATTGTAATCGGAAGAACGGAGGAATCCGTATCCGTCCTGCATGATTTCCAGTACGCCTACTCCGCTGAGGATATCATCGAATTCATAAGGCTTTTCACGCTCGATCACTTTGCGTTCCGGCTGTTGTTGTACAGGCGGAAGGTTCTCGGCAGCGTTGTTCTGCTGTTGTGCAGGACGTTGTTGCATCGGAGGACGCTGGTTGTTGTTATTATTACGCTGGAAATTATTATTGTTGTTAGCATTTGCATTGTTATTGCCGGCGTTGTTATTGTTGTTGTCGCGCGGGCGGACAATGCGCTGGCGTTGTTGCGGTTGTGAATGCTGTTGTTGCTGTGGTTGTGGAGCTTGCTCGGGGGCGGCTTGTGCTGTTTCTGCCTTGGTCGCTTCGAATTTGCCGAAGAGTTCGGTCGGAAGCTCTATTTTTTCAGAAGGCAGGTCTTCGATTGGGATAAAGTCATCATCGTCTTCGCTGGATAAGATGGTACTTTCTTCGTCGATCACCGGTGCCGATTTCTTTTGCGGTTTGGCTATTACCGGTTTTTCTGCAACGGCAGGTTTGTTTTCTTTTACTTTCTTTTCTGTCTCCTGTGTCGGAGTTGCTTTTTCAGCCGCCGGTGCAACTACCGTTTTTTCCGCAACAGCTTTTTCTTCTGTTGGTTTCACTATCGGTTTTGCGTTTTCCACCTCCTTGTTTTCTGCTTTTTCAGCGATATTGGCGTCTTTGCGGGGACGGCCTACTTTGCGCTTAGGAGCAGCTTTCTCTGCCTTCGGTTCAGCAACGGGAGCTTCTTTGGCTTTGTTGGCAGCCTCTTCTTTAGGCTGTTGCTGAGGTTTGGCTGCAGGAGCATTTTCTTTATTTTTAGTAACTTCCGCATTTTTGGCTGCAGGTGCTACTTTCTCTTCTTTTTTAGGTGCGGCTGTGCGCGAACGCTTGTTTTTATCTCCTTTGCGTTCTTCTTTTAATTTCTCTGCGGCAACTTTCTTAGTGGCTCCGGCTATGGCTTGCTCATCAAGAATCTTGTATACAAGTTCTTCTTTCTTAAATGAGTCTGCTTTTTTGATGCCTAGCTCTTTGGCAATAACTTGAAGTTCCGACAGATTTTTGTCGTTCAATTGGATAATGTTATACATATAGTATGGTAAGTTATTAAAATTTCTGTCTTGATGAAATATGGACAGCATTACTACAGCGTAATAACCGCAGAGATGCGAGCATATGTTTTGTTTTTAATTATGAATTAGGGATGTATGTGTTGAATCGTAGAATGTTTCAACGGGGCAAAGATAATAAATATTTTTGGTTTCATGAACAATCAAACACTTTTTTCAGCGTAAAAACGTATCTTTGCTGTATAAAAGAAAATAGTATGACAGTAAATGAAGCTCATTTAATTTATTTTTCGCCTACACACACATCAAAACAAGTAGCCGAAGCAATTGTTCACGGAACCGGTATAAAAAATGTCGTTTCGATGAATCTCACATTGCAGACTGTCGAGGAAACTGTTATTCCTACGTCTGCATTAGCTGTTATCGTAGTGCCTGTATATGGAGGTCATGTGGCTCCTTTGGCTATGGAACGTCTGGAAAGTATTCGCGGTCTGGATACTCCTGCCGTATTGGTCGTGGTTTACGGAAACCGTGCCTACGAGAAGGCGTTGATGGAACTGGACGCTTTTGCCATCCCTCACGGATTGAAGGTGATTGCCGGAGCGACCTTCATAGGTGAACATTCATATAGCACCGATAAATGTCCCATCGCAGACGGTCGTCCGAATGAATCTGATTTGGATTATGCGGAAGATTTCGGAAAAAAGATAATGGAGAAAATTCAGGCAGCTGACGGACCCGATACTCTTTACCAGGTGGATGTGCGTGCCATTAAACGCCCCAGTCAGCCGTTTTTCCCCTTATTCCGCTTTTTGAGGAAGGTAATCAAGCTGCGCAAAAGTGGTACTCCGCTTCCCCGTACCCCTTGGATAGAAGATGAGAGCTTGTGTACTCATTGTGGTATCTGTGCGGCTCGTTGTCCGGCAGGAGCGATCACCAAAGGGGATGAACTGAACACGAATGCTGAAAAATGCATCAAATGCTGCGCCTGTGTGAAAGCATGTGCAAACAAGGCAAGGAAATATGATACTCCTTTCGCTTCTTTGCTGTCCGAGTGTTTCAAGAAACAGAAATTGCCTCAGACTATCTTGTAGATAATCACTCGTTTAGTCGTTTCGTCTATCCGGAAGCGGTTATCTGTCCGTTCGCCTATCAGCCATGCAATGCGTTCACCGCAGCAGAGAACCCATTGGCGTTCTTTTTGGCTGATGGAGAATTTGCGGTCGGTCAGATAATCGCTTATTTTTTTCTTGCCCGTCATGCCGAAGGGGATGAATGTATCTCCCGCTTGCCATTTGCGGCAGTGAATTTCCTCATTTAATTTGTCTGCATCGAAACAGGCGGTTTCTTTTTCCCGTGGAATCCGGAAATCGGGTGTGAATTCTCTTTCCTCTTTTATTAATTGATAGGGAAGGGCAGGGCCGTCTTCCGGCTGGATGGTTTCCAGTAGCAGCAAATTCCGGTCTTTAATGACTCGCCATTCTTTGCTGACGAATTGTTTCCCTGATTGTCCGTGAAGCGAATTGGCTATATCTTTGATTTGTGCCGAATTGAATCCCAGTGGATGCAATGTTTCAAACAAGAAAGCATCGGGAGCGGGTTCGTCCAGTAGAGCATCGATTCGGATACCTTCCGGAGTGATAATCCGTGTTTTGGCTTCGTCTATTACCTTATTATATATAGTAGCTACATCATTCAGGTGAATGCTTGTTTCTATCAGACTGTTTTTGACCGACGGATTTATTTCCTGCATCAGTGGGAGCAGGTTGAGGCGGATTTTATTGCGGGTATATTCGTCTTCCAGATTGGTGCTGTCTGTTACGAAGTCTTGTCCGATCTGTTGCAGGTAGCGGATGATTTCTTCCCGGTTGATGCAGAGCAACGGACGTACGATTGCTCCGTTTCGGGGGCGGATTCCTAATAAACCGGTAATGCCTGTACCCCGAATGAGGTTGAGCAGCATCGTTTCTACACTGTCGTCCTGGTGGTGAGCTACGGCGATTACATGGGCTCCGCACTCTTCTTTTATCTTTTCGAACCAGTTATAGCGGAGTTCCCTGGCTGCCATTTCTATCGAGATCCGTTTTTCAGTTGCGTACTGAGTCGTGTTGAAGTCGATGGTATGCAGGCGGATGCCGTATTTTTGGCAAAGTTGCCGGACAAACTGTTCGTCACGGTTTGATTCTTCACCGCGTAAATGGAAATTGCAGTGGGCAGCTTCACATTGATAACCTGCTGTGTGGAGTACACGCAGCAAGGCAACTGAGTCGGCTCCACCACTCAGGGCAACCAAAAGTTTATCATCCGGCGAGAATAAATGCTCTTTCTCTATATATCGTATAACCCGTTGTTGTATCATATCTGCAAAGATAATAGTTTATTGAGGTATCTCAAGTGAATGCTAATTGTTTTTATCGGACTGACTAAGGAAAAAACTCCCATAAATTAATTTTTTCTTTAGCGATTTCTAATTCGTCCTACTATAGTTCCTCTTTCGTACCACTATAGTAGGACGTAAGGGGAACTATAGTACTTCTTGCGTACCACTATAGTGGCACGAACTAATTGTTGCATGTAAATTCAATAGATGTAGGCAGGGAATTAGTTACCTGTTGTGGCTTGGACTTTTGATGGATTTATTTAGATACCGTCAGTATACGAAAATCCTGCTATTTAAAAACATTCTAAATAATTTGCATGCTCCGAAGTTATGAATTATCTTTGCCAAAAATTTAGATAGTTATGCGTTTATCCGAATTAGGAACAGGTGAAAAAGGTGTCATCGTTAAGGTCTTGGGACACGGAGGCTTTCGTAAACGTATTGTGGAGATGGGTTTTATCAAAGGTAAAACTGTTGAAGTGTTGTTGAATGCTCCACTGAAAGACCCGATTAAATATAAAGTCTTAGGTTATGAAATATCTCTTCGTCGTCAGGAAGCGGAAATGATTGAAGTAGTCAGCGAGGAAGAAGCAAAAAAACAAGCCGAAAAAGCTGTATATCACGAAGGTTTGCCCGAAGATGTTTCTGTAAAAGAAGAAGATATGAAGCGGTTGGCGTTAGGTAAGCGCCGTACTATCAACGTTGCTCTGGTCGGGAATCCGAACTCAGGCAAGACTTCTCTTTTCAATCTGGCTTCCGGTGCTCATGAGCATGTAGGAAACTATAGCGGTGTGACCGTAGATGCCAAAGAAGGGTATTTCGATTTCGAAGGTTATCATTTCCGTATTGTCGATTTGCCGGGAACGTATTCACTGTCAGCTTATACACCGGAAGAAATTTATGTCCGCCGTCACATTGTTGATGAAACACCGGACGTAATCATCAATGTAGTCGATTCTTCAAATCTGGAACGAAATCTGTATCTGACTACCCAACTGATTGACATGAATGTCCGCATGGTAGTGGCTTTGAATATTTACGATGAGCTGGAATCCAGCGGTAATACATTGGATTATCATTTGTTGAGTAAATTGTTCGGGGTGCCGATGGTGCCTACTGTCAGCAAGAAGAATCGTGGACTGGATACCTTGTTTCATGTAGTAATCAACCTTTATGAAGGGGTCGATTTCTTTGACAAGCAGGGAAATATGAATCCGGAAGTTCTGAAAGACTTGACCGAATGGCATGATTCTCTGGAAGACCGGAAGAACCATGAGGAAGAACATCTGGAGGATTACGTGCGCGAACATAAAAGGAAAGGGCGTGTATTCCGTCATATCCATATCAATCATGGTCCCGATCTGGAAAAAGCGATTGACGCTGTAAAAGAGGAAGTATCCAAGAATGAATTTATCCGCCATAAATATTCTACCCGCTTTCTGTCTATCAAGTTGTTGGAAAACGATCCCGATATAGAGAGCTTTGTACGGACGCTGCCCAATGCGGGAGAGATTTTCCGTATTCGCGACAAGATGGCCAAGCGCGTTCAGGAAACGATGAACGAGGATTGCGAATCCGCCATAACGGATGCCAAATACGGTTTTATCAGTGGTGCGCTGAAAGAGACATTTACTGACAATCATCTGGAGCAGGCGCAGACGACGAAGGTGCTGGATGCTATCGTTACTCATCGTATCTGGGGGTATCCTATCTTTTTCCTTTTCATGTACTTGATGTTTGAGGGAACGTTTGTTCTCGGAGAATATCCGATGATGGGAATTGAATGGCTGGTGGGGCAAATCGGTGACTTGATTCGCAATAACATGTCGGAGGGGCCGTTGAAGGATATGCTGGTTGACGGTATCGTAGGCGGTGTAGGTGGTGCCGTTGTCCCGCACCTTGTCGGTGATGCCGTACTTCTCCACCAGCGCGTCGGCCACATCGCCGATCATGGCCTCGGTGAACCAGGAGTACCGCCCCTTGATGGTGGGCTCCTCCTCGTCCGCCGGGGATTCGGCATCATCGGCGGGCGTCTCGTCCGGCTCCGGTTCGGTGGCGGTGCCGTCGCTGCCCACATACTTGCCGGAGATGGTGAAGCCGTTGGAGAACACGATGTCCTCGGCCTTGGCCTCGTCATACTCCTCCTGGGATATCTTGCCCTGCTCCAGCATGGCGCCCAGAATGGTCAGCTGCCGCTCGCGGTTGTTCTCCCGCGTCCAGGAGCTGAGGGTGGGGTCGTACATGGAGGGGTTGTTGGTGATACCCATCAGGCTGGCACATTCCGCCAACGTCAGGTCGGACACATCCTTATTGAAATACATGCGGGAGGCCGTCACCACGCCGTAGCAGCTCTGGCCGAAGAACACCTCGTTCAGATACGCCTCCAGTATCTCGTCCTTTTCGTAGCGCTTCTCCAGATCCAGAGCGCGGTAGATCTCCGTGACCTTGCGCTTCACGGTGTTCTGGTTGTCGCCGGTGACGTTCTTCACCAGCTGCTGGGTGATGGTGGAGCCGCCCTGGACATTTCCGCCGAACAGGGTGCTGAGGATGGCGCGGGCGGTGCCGTACCAGTCCACGCCGTGGTGCTTGTAAAAGCGCTTGTCCTCAATGGCCACCACAGCCTCCTGCAGGTTCTTGGGGATCTGGTCCAGATTGGCCCAGATGCGGTTCTCGGAATCCAGAAACAGTGTCTGGTACATGGTCCATTCCTCAGTGGATGGCTCCTGATAATACAGCTCTGTGGATACCTTCGACTCAAACTCGTCCAGATAGACCTCGACGTTCCCGCGCATGCTGCTGTTGATGTAGGCGTTGAAAATACCGGCAAAAATGGCCATGGTCAGCACCATCACCAGCAGGATCGTGCCGATGACGCGGCCGGCGGTGTGCCAGCCGCGGCGGCGGGGAGCACGCTCCTGTCCGTTATTGTCTATCTCTCGGGCGCTCTGCGTCCGGTCCGTGCGGCCGGCAGCCTGTCTGCGTCTGCGTTCATCCATTACAGGGCACCTTCCTTTCTCTGTTGGTTTTACTGGTGGGCGGAATGCCGGACTTTCCCACGAAAGCCCTATAAAAACCCACTATACGGATTATTTTACCATGCCTGTCAACTCCCGAAAACCTGCTATTTCCGCAAAAATCGCCCGTTTGGAAGGGCTGAATCCCTTTATTTTCCCCGTTTCCGGTGGTTTTCAGTCCCCAGACGCCGGAAAAGGCGGCAGAATCGCACTTGCATTTTCCCGTGGAAACCGTTATAGTAGGGGCACGACAACATCGAAGGAGGATCTCCCATGAGTGAGGAATTCGGCCCCAATTTTATTACCCTGACCGATGAGGACGGCAACGAGATCGAGCTGGAGTACGTGGACGCCATTGAGGTGGACGGCCAGACGTACATGGCGTTCTTCCCTACGGTGGATGACGAGGCCGATGAAGCTGCCGCCGAGGAGTTCGGTCTGGTGATCCTGAAATCCATTACGGAAAACGGTGAGGAGCTGCTGAGCACACTGGACAGTGACGAGGAGCTGAACCGCGTGTACGACCTGTTTATGGAGCAGCTGATGGACGACGAGGACGGCGACAACTGAGAAAACCGTTCCGCGTCTGGCTTCCGCCTGTATTCGACGGGCGGAGCTGGTACACTATATCATAGAGTCCGGCGGGCACGGCCACGCGCCCGCCCTCAGCGATGGGCAGCGGTCTTTTTTATCCTGACATTGGTTATAGGGGATGTCGGATCAACGGATGGTTTGCAGGCCTCCCCGCTGCTATATGCGGCCGGAAGTTGGAAGCAGTAAAGTCAGTTGGAGACAACCCACCTGCGAGCTGTGCAGGTTATAACGCGGCCGCTGCCCATCGCTGAGCGCCCCTCCGCCTTGCGCGGAGGGGCGCTTCGTTTTGTCCGAAAAGGGCCGCGCCGCCCACTCTGCGGGGCTGCTTCCGCCGCCCATATTCCGGCAGAAGCGCCCGTATCTTTCCGGAATGTTCATAAATTCCCTGCGCTTGCCCCTTGCGGAACGGCGCGTAATCCTGTATAATAAGCAGGCATTTTATCACCAAGGGCGTATTATGCCCGTTTTTGAGAGGAATGAAGCAAATGAGCGCATCAAGAGAAAAGAAGAACCGTCAGGATCTGGCCAGCCAGGGTATTCAGGACCCCAAGGCCATCCGTGAGGCGGAGGAGAAGGCCCAGCAGCGCAAGGCCAACCGTCTGTACGGCGCCATCGCGGTGGTGTTCGTGCTGGTGGCCGCCCTGCTGGTGGTGGTAAACTCCGGCGTGCTGGAGCGCAGCGCCACCGCCATCACCGTGGACGGCGAGAACTATACCGCCGCCCAGATGAACTACTATTACTATGGCATCAAGAACAGCATCATCAACTCCGGTTACAGCTCCTTCTACGGCATCGACACCTCTGTGGCCATGGACAAGCAGAACATGAGCGACACCGCCAAGATGCTGCTGCAGGTCACGGATGAGGGCGACATCACCTGGGACCAGTTCTTCCGTGATTACGCCACCCGTCAGCTGTCCGTTCAGGTCATGGCCGCCAAGGAGGCCGAGGCCAACGGCATGGGCGAGGATGACGACATCCGCGCCGAGGTGAACGAGGTCATCGACAACATCACCGCCGGCGCCAAAGAGCAGGGCTACACCCTGAAGAGCTACCTGAAGCTGGCCTACGGCAGCACCATGACCGTCAGCACCTTCAAGAAGATGATGACGCTGGAGGAAGTCGCCACCCACTACATGCAGCACTATCAGGAGGAACTGAGCTACACCGAGTCCCAGCTGGAGGAGTACTATCAGGCCAACAGCAGCGACTTCGACGTGGCCTCCTATGAGTATATCTATTTCAAGGGTACCGCCGACTCCACCACCGACGCCGACGGCAACACCGTCCAGCCCACCGAGGCCGCCTCCGCGGCTGCCAAGACCGCCGCTGCCGAGGCTGCCGCCGCTGCGCTGGAGCGCTATCAGGCCGGCGAGTCCCTGTCCGTCATCGCCGCCGACTATGAGAGCACCGGCTCTTACAGCAGCGTGGACGCCGGCTCCAACAACGGCTCTGCCCTGAGCACCTGGGTATTCGACAAGGCCCGCACCTCCGGCGAGAGCGCTGTGGTAACAGACGATCCCAACAGCTACGTGGTGGTGTTCCACTCTGTGGGACGTCAGGAGTACAAGACCGTGGACGTGCGCCACATCCTGTTCCAGGTGAGCACCTCCGATCTGGACTCCAGCTCCGACACCTATGACACTGATCTGGCCACCCGCAAGGACGAAGCCAAGGCCAAGGCCGAGGACGCCCTGTCCCGGTGGCAGGCCAACGGCGGCACCGAGGATGCCTTCGCCGCTCTGGCCAATGAGCTCAGCGACGACACCGGCTCCAACACCAACGGCGGTCTGTACACCAAGATCACCAAGGGCCAGATGGTCTCCGAGTTCAACGACTGGTGCTTCGATCCTGCCCGCAAGTCCGGTGACACCGGCATCGTCTACAACGAGGGCAGCTACACCGGCTACCACGTCATGTACTTCGTGGGCGAGGATGTCCCCGCCTGGCAGGTCTCCGTGGAGAATGCCATGTCCAGCAATGATTACAGCGACTGGACCTCCTCCCTGGTGGAGGCCGCTGCCGCGGAGCAGCAGTCCGGCATGAAGTACGTTGGCTGACACCGTGAACGAGGCCTTTCTGCGGACGCAGATGCTGCTGGGCGCTGACGCCATGGCGCGGCTGCGGCGCTGCCACGTGATCGTATTCGGTCTGGGCGGCGTGGGCAGCTACGCGGCGGAGTGCCTGGCCCGCAGCGGCGTGGGCGAGCTGACGCTGGTGGATCAGGACACCATATCCGTCACCAACATCAACCGCCAGCTGTACGCCCTGCGCTCCACGGTGGGCCAGCCCAAAGCGGAGGTAGCGGCACGCCGCTGCGCGGACATCGACCCGGAGCTGCGGGTCCACCCCATCTGCGCCACCTACGATGCCGCCCACCGCGACCGTTTCTTTTCGACACATTACGACTATATCGTGGACGCCATCGACCTGGTCAGCTGCAAGCTGGACCTCATCGAGCAGGCCCGCCTGCGGCGCATCCCCATCCTGACGGCGCTGGGCACCGGCAACAAGCTGGACCCCACGCTGCTGCAGGTGACCGACATCTCCAAGACCAGCGGCTGCCCGCTGGCCCGTGTGATGCGCAGGGAGCTGCGTGCCCGTGACATCCGCCGCCTGAAGGTGGTGTACAGTCCGGAGGAGCCCGCCGAAACGCAGCAGCTGGAGACGCCCCCTCCCGGGCGGCGCTCTGTCCCCGCCAGTGTGGCCTGGGTCCCCGCCACGGCGGGGCTGCTGATGGGCAGTGTGGTGGTCCGTGACCTCTTGCACGGAGGAGGCATGATCCCTTGATACTCACAGGCGCACTGGTCAACGGCATCGCCATCATCGCCGGGGGCCTTGCGGGCACCTTCGGCGGTAAGCTGATGCCCGAGCGCATGAAGCAAACACTGCTGACCGCAGCTGCCCTGCTCGCCATGGGCATCGGCATCTCCGGTCTGTCATCCAGCAATAACCAGCTCATCCCCATCCTGTCCCTGATACTGGGCACCATCGTGGGCGAGCTGCTGAACATCGAACATGCCGTGGAACGGATGGGCGAGTGGCTCCAGAAAAAGTTCAGCGGCATAGGCCGCATCACCGAGGGCTTTGTCACCGGCACACTGGTATTCGCCGTGGGTGCCATGGCTGTGATGGGCGGACTGGACAGCGGTCTCAAGAACGACCACACCATCCTGTTCGCCAAATCCATCATCGACTGCGTGTCGGCGGTGGCCTTTGCCGGCTCTATGGGCGTCGGCGTGGCCTTTGCCGGCGGCAGCGTCCTGCTGGTGGAGGGGCTGGTGACGATTCTGGCCTCTCTGGTGGCCCCGCTGTTCACCGATGCGGTGCTGGCGGAGCTGACGTTCACCGGCTCCCTGCTGCTGATCGGCATCGGCCTGAACGTGATGGGCCTGACGAAGCTGCGCATCCTGAACATGATGCCCGCCGTCCTGTTCCCTATTTTGCTGTGTCAATTCATGTAAGCTGAAAAATGCCCATCCGGCATACGCCGGATGGGCATTTTTTTATTTGCCGTAGATGAGGTACACCAGCCGGTTCAGCGCACCGGCGGGCAGCACCTTGGTCAGGAACACGAAGAACTTATAATCGATGCGGATGGCGTACAGCGGGTGGTGGCTCCCCTCCCGCAAGGCCACTCTGGCCACATAGCCGCCGGCTCTGGCGGGGTCCATGCCGGTCTCCTCATCGTGCTCCATGCGGGCCACGGAGCGGCTGATGCGGCCCTGATAGATGTCGTCTCCCTCCCCGATCTTCCGGCGGGCCGCCGTGAAGCCGGTGTGGATGTCGCCGGGCATGACGGCACACACCGTCACGCCGAAGGGCCGCAGTTCGTTGGCCAGGGCCATGGTGTAGGCGTTCACCGCCGCCTTGGTGGCGGAGTAATAGGTCTGGAACGGGATGGGCACCGGCGCCGCCACGGAGCTGAGATTCACGATGCGGCCATGCC
>ERZ827088.3095-NODE-3095-length-16001-cov-4.875831_pt1 | contig 16001 bp, 9 predicted proteins | sample MGYA00519922_ERZ827088 | MGnify/ENA primary metagenome ERZ827088 (study PRJEB31778, sample SAMEA3449254) | human gut metagenome | biome: human gut; feature: human-associated habitat; material: faeces | place: United Kingdom | collected 2010/2012 ... | reverse complement strand
AACCGGTTTCACTGTCATACACATATCCTCGATAACGGAACGGATTTATATTTGCAAGATCACAGTCCGAGGTATGTGCTTTAGTCATATCAGAGTCAATAATTTAAAGTTTTTACACGCTATATAATATCATAATAATAAAATTCAAAATATTTCCGAATGGAATTAAGAAAAAATATGGAGCCGACATAATTGCAATAAGTAATGAATATCGTTTCTTTTTTTCTAATAAATCAAGATTTTTAAATATAAAAAATCTGCAAAGTAAGAATATTATTACAGATGATAAAAATATGGTCGAAATAGTAAATAATATACTCTGTAAATTTGAATAGTCAGTTCCTGTTGTTATCATATATATAAGTAGTATAACGGAATTTTGTACTGCATATTTAATGGATTCACCTAAAATTACAGGAAATAATATCGAAAGAATAACCATTGAAATCGATTCTGCTAAAAAGCAACAGCCTAAAATTTTCCAAATTGTATTATTGTATTCACTACTTAGAAGTGGCTTTGGTAATTTGGAATTAATTATATATACAGATACGCAATTTGCTAAAATTGTTTCCAAAAATGCTATAACGATTATAAAAAGCAGTGTAATAATCGGAGTGTATATGTGATGCATAATATTTAACACCTCTAAACTTTTAACAATCAATTAATTTGTTGTAAACTTTATTGGGATAAAAATCAAGCTTAAATACATTACCATATATACTTTTGATTTTATCCTTGTATTTTTTACTTTCACTACTAAAGGTTCCTTGAAGTAATATATCCATTGAAGATTGAACACAATTATAACTATCTAAATCATATCCTCTATTTAATTCGTAATTAGTGATATGTAAATCATTAAGCCATTCATTACCAGTCCTATAATCACGGGCTATTTGACAAACATCGAAAATTGTTATGCGTTTACCGTTTTCGTAGCAAGTGAATTTTAAATTATTGGCATTTGACCAAAAATACATTTTTGTTAACTTTTTATAATCACATTTACAAAATTAAATTTTTGCTAATTAATTGGAATTTGCTTTAAACTATATCCCTTATACCAATCGTTAGCCATTCCTCGTGGCAGTAAATAGTCTGTTCTGTAGCAATAAAGATAATTTTCTGTTGCAAGCAAATCGTTAAATACACATTCGTCAGAAAGCTTCTTTTTAGTTCCGGTTTCTATATCAACCTCCCACAAACCGTTATTTTCATCCTCAACGGTTGTTCTTACTATATTCCACTCTGACTTTTCAGCCGAAAAATAAATTTTATTATTATTGTAAGTAACTGATTGAACATAATTATGTAAGGCTGCTCGTGATATTTCTCCGGTTTTTAAATTGTATTTTAAGAAAGTACATTCTTCAGAAGTGTTTATCAGATCTTTGCAGCAATATAAAAAGTAATCATTAATAATAGCCGGCTCGTCCAAGTTACTCAATGTACTATGTTCGAAGTGTGATTTCTGCAAATATGTATCCACATCATATTGAAAAATTTCATATTTGTATTCATTTTTTGTAATAACATTAAGTGTATTGCTGTTTATAGAAATATAGAATATTTCACCGATATAATCTATTTCATTCCTGTCGTTTATATTCTTAGCATCAACAATTACAAGTTTCTTTTTGTCAACTGAATATAAAACCCTGTCGCCATCAAAGAAAAGGATTTGGCTTTGTTCATCTAATTTTTGCTTTTCTTGTGTTGCGTGATTTTCCATATACAAACTGCCGTCATCGCAATAAATTTCAATATTCTCTATTCTTTGCGAAGTAATTGAAGTTGAAACATTTTCTTTTCTGTCAGAATAATAAATATCAGCCCTAAAATACATAGGGTCTTTTACATATAAATTGCCGTCCTTATATACCATATAATCATCTGACATAGGAAACCTTTTACCGTTATAAATACGCATACTGTTACAACCGTATTCATAGCTGTTATAGTACGAAGTATCGCTATCCGGTTTAAGGTCAACTTTTTCTTTGCTCAAAACAAAAAATGCAATAACCAAAAGCAAAGCAGATAATATAATTAAACATATGAGTAACGGCGATAATTTCTTTTTAACCTTCATAATATCACTTTCTCCTTAGAAATTTACAAATAAAGTAATCATTATGTATTAATTACTCTGAAACTTTTAATATATCAAATTCATAACAGCTACAATTAAATTTATTCTGCCAAAACACAGATAAGGCTGTATTCGTAATAATTTGTTTATTAACGGTTCCGTGAAATTTACCAGTAACATTTCAATATTTAACCTCAGCATAATTCTACCATACAAAAGATAAATAAGCAACAACAATTAATTATTTTGCATAAATTCATCTTATTACACTATGTATTATTGTTTTAATTGTGCAATATTTTAGGCTGCTGCAAATTTTGTAACAGACTTTTAAAATCTTATTTTATCTTTCACAATTTCATTTATCTTTTTTACTGTTTTCTTATCTTGAAACAGCAAAAACAGATGATCATAGCTTACATCTAATTTTTTCACAAGCCTTTTTATATTATCAATGCTCGGTTCGGATTTTGCTGTTTCCCACTTCGTATATGTTGTTCGGTCAATATGCAATTTTTTTGCTCATATCTGTTTGAGTGAATCCGCAGCGTTTTCTTGCAAGATTAAGGTTAAATCAAACGACATATCCATTTTTCTACTCCTTTCTTTATATAGTTCCTGCCTATTGAAATATCCTTCATCTATTATCGCTTGTATAAATTTTATGGTTTCAGCTTTATTTCTTTCCAATCCTATATCAAATAGCATATCAAAAGCGTATTTAAACACCATTTTATCGTTATCGGTATAGTCATCATTGAGAGTTAATTTATATAATTTTTCGATTTTCATTTTACAGCACTTCTTTCTGTTTGATTTTTAGTTTATGATTATATAGTATCACACTTTTAGACTTTATGTAGAAAAGTCGGGTTTTAATTATTATCATAGTATTAAAGGCTGCTACAAATTTTGTAACAGCCTTTTCTTAGTTGAATTTTTGATTTTAAGTTGTAATTTTTGCTAATTAATTGGAATTTGCTTTAAACAATATTTCTTATACCAACTATTATCCGCTGATATTAATCTACTGTTCTATGACTTATAGCAAAGCCATAGAGCTTCCAAAACTTGCAAATGAAAATAGGAAATAATACGGTGCAGTTGTAATAGTTAAAATAAAAACCGAATAGAATTTTTTTGGCTTGCTTAATTCGGATTTTCTGAACACGAAAAAGTAATACATAATACAGCTTGCTATGAGAGAAACCGCAATCAAGGCAAGAATAATGTAAAAGCTCTCAGCAAATGCTTGATTGTCATCGCCCAAGTATGAATATTGAGGATAAATGGCATAGATGAACAGACAGAAGTAATACTGCAGAAATGTTATACCATCAATTTGAATTACAGAGATATTTGTAGTATTGCTTAAAATTATTAAAACCGAAGAAACAATGCCAATCGCTGCTAAGTCAGCCACAATGCCAAATATATAGGTATCTCTCTTCATCTGAGAAGTTATGTATTCATCGCCAAACTTAACCGAAAGGAGGTATGTAACATAGCCGGAAATTATAAGCTTGCCTAAAAATATTAATCCAAAGAAAAATAAAAATACTGTTACTACCATAAATGTAATATTCATTAAATCACCTACTTAATTTGATTTTAGCTTTTCGTAAACATAATTAGGAATAAATCCATTTTTATTTTCATTAAGTATATTTCTTAGATGTTCATAGTAGCTATAAAAATTCCCCCTCAATAAAGTTTGCATTGATACTTGTACGCAATTATAATCAAAAAGATTATAATCAAGACATTATTGAATCGGTATCTGAGTAAGTTCATAGCCTACAGTTAAATCTTTTACATACAGAATTGACTTAGGAATGAAATAATTAATCTTATAACAATAAACATAATTATCAGTCACTAAAATATCATCAAACTCGCATTTTTCTGATAATTTTTTTGTTTCACCCGTTTCTAAATTTTCAATATACAAACCATTATCCTGACTTCTTATTGTCTTGTCATAAATAACAGTTTCTTTGCTATTTCTCAAGCTGTAAGCAACATATTTTCCTTGAAAACAGCTATGGTCTACACTCCGGTCTACACTCCGAATGGTATTATTAAAATAATAATTAAAATATTCATTCTGATATTTTTCACCATTAAAAGTATAAAAAAGCACTTCAGTATTCTCTCCCCGACCCGGATAAACAATTATTTGCTCTTTGATTAAATCTATATAAACATCATCAAAATCATGAAAATCTAAAGAGTCGGAATGTAGTTTAAAATCTGATATTAATTTATTATTTTCATCATAAATATTTATTTTCCGAAAATGATTATCATTATAATACACTAATAAATATTTATCGGCAAAAACTAATGAATTTATATCTTCATACGGAACATCGTTTATTATACAAGTATCTTCATTTAAAATATTATAGCAATAAATCTGATTATTCTTAGTATAATAAACGCAATTATTTCCTAATTCTGATATATCATAATTATTAGCTATCAGATGTTCACTTTTCTTTCCATTATCGTATATTGTTAGTCCATGATCATCATAAATAACATAATTACCTTTTGCTTCAGCTGCATATTTAGAAATATCAGAAAGTTCTTTGCATTTATAACTCTGCTTGCTCTCACCTAATTTATATATATCAAATTCGTAATTGTTTGGATTTTTTATAGTGATCATTCCGTCAGAATAAACCATATATTCGGATTTATAAAAGCTATGATCTGAATCCGGTTTAAAATTATCACCTGAATTATAAAAAGTTAGCAATAAAATTATTATTATAAGAGATAATATAACCGAAATCAACAATAATTTCTTTTTGTACTTTTTCATAAAATCACCCACCTATATTTATTACCACGAATGATTTCTAAAGCTTTATCTATCTTGCACCGAATTTGTTTTCCGGTTTTTATATATACTGCTAATTCACTAAAGATTATATTTGGCACCATTCCCAAAGGTTCAAACTTTCATCAATACCATCTTTGGAAGCATAAACCATCATTAGTGTAAATATATCTCCTTCATCATAACCTTGTTTTCCTCTGCTCTTAGTAAGATAATTATGTTCAACTATTCGTGAAAAACCTCCGGTTATCAAATTGTATTTATAAAAAGGATTTTATTATATATATCAATTATAAAAAAAAGTAGGAGAAATCAGGAAATAGTATGGAGCAGTCATTAACACAAAAATCAGCAAAGTACAGATTTTTTGCTTTTTTGTAAGATCCGGGTTTCTGAAAATTGTAAAATAATCAAAAAACAAGCTGATAAGTGCGGATATTGCAATTGTCACTAAAATAAAAAGAAATGAAATGAAAAATGAATTCTGTTGGGAATAATCAGGCGCATACATAAACGAGAAAAGACTCATACTAAAATACACAACATAATTTTCAAAACCTGAAAAATAACTCGGCAAATCACTCAAATTCTTAATAAAACTTATCACAATCATACTAAAAGATGCTATTAGATCAGCAAACACTCCATTGCGATAAAGTTTTCTCCTGATTTCTTTATCAATTATTTTTTCTCTAAACAAAGCGTTATCCACGCATTTCGCCAACAGTACCATAAAATATTTTGGCAAAAGCAAAACTATGAGAAAAACCGGAAATATATATAAAATTATATCCATAGCAAAATCACCTTCACTTTTAAAGTCCTTTTAATTCGTTAAATATCAAGTTTGGTATACAATTTAGATTATATGTTTCCATTTTATCTTTATATTTATTATACTTCTTATAAAATGAACCTTTCAATAAAACTTCTATTGACACTTGAACACAATTATAACTATCTAAATCATATCCTCTATTTTTATCGTAATTAGTAGAATGCAGTTCTCTAAGCTCTTCTTTGCCAGTCCTATAATCACGCGCTCTTTCACAAACATCATAAATTACTATGCGTTTACCGTTTTCGTAAGTAGTAAAAAATAATTGATTGGCATTTGACCAAGAATACATTTTATTTACCAATTCGTAAGCGTATTTAAATGATTTAGCAAAATTACCACCAAGATATAACCAGTCTGTTACTTGCCCATCTCGGCATTTAGTATAATGATTTTTTTCAATTGAATTTGTGGCATAAACATAGTAGTTATGATGTGCTCTCGGATCAAAACCGCACAGATATGAAGATAGTTCAGTGTAATCTTCAAATTTATCTTTACCGCAAGGTCTAAGAATTACATGTGTGGGACCCCAATAAAAGTACCACCATCTATTTACTGAATCTTGCAGCAAAACTGAAGTATGACCTGCTATCCAAACCGCATTACCAAATTGTACCATATAAGCGTCTGTACCCTCAGGGTCAATCTGATTTACCCAGTTATTGTTGCAGTATGCAAACATATTTGTTCCAAAGATATTTGATTGAGTGTCACAATACATATCTGCATTTAAAAATCTGCCTGTAACCGGGTCATAGTAACGGCTCTTGAGATAATACAAACCGGTTTCACTGTCATACACATATCCTCGATAACGGAACGGATTTATATTTGCGAGATCACAGTCCGAGGTATCTGTTTGTGATATGATTTTACCGAATACATCATATGTATAAGTTACAACAGTTTTACCTGAACTATCTACAATTTTCTCTATATCACCTTGCAAATTTTTTACATAATAATACTTATTACCATAATAGGACATTGCTATAACATTTCCATTTGAGTCATAATGGAAGAAAAGAACAATACCTGAGGCGTCCATTCCTGTAAGGTTTTTGTTATTATCGTAATAATAATTGATTCGCTCATCATTATACTTCTTCTGTGTTCTCAATCCCTCGCTGTCATACTGCATAGTAATAGTATTACTTCCTGTGCTGACAGTTTTCAAGTTTCTTCCATTTTCCCAAGCAAATGACATTCCGTCACGATAAGAAAGAGGATTACCTGATTCGTCATAAGTAATGTTCGTTCCGTTATATTCAGTTAGCTTATCTTTCCAATTCGTATCAGAGTAAGTATATGTTTTTACTGAAATCAAATCAGACGGAATCCAACCGTTTTGTTTTAATTTGTAAATATTAATCTTTGTAATATTACCTGAATTATCATAATTAAATCGCGCGAAAATGCCTGTTGTACTGTCTGCATAATTAGTAATCTGATTTAATCCGTCATAACCGTACTGAGCAATTTTTGTACCATTTCGTTTTACATCGGTGATATTGCCATTTCCATCGTACGAGTATTCATAATTAACTAAGCTATTATTTTTATATTTTTGAGTAATCTTACTTACAAGAGATGTTGTTGAATTTGCAGAATTTCCGCTTGTGTACTCATAGTTTGTAATGAATACGGCATTTTTTTGTGTATCTTCTGTTTCCACAGAGGTAACTCTCTTAAATTCATCAGATTTTCTGCTAACAGATACTCCATCGCTTTCTACAAAGGGAGCTCCGTTATCAACACCGCTCGTAATTGTTCTTTCAAAACCGGCAATATTAGTTTTCTCGACTTTTTCGCCATTTTCATTAACCCCGAGAAAGTATAGAACAATATCATCTTCCGTCTGGCAATAATTACCTGACACAGCACCTGTAAAATCATAGTAGTACATTGTTGTGCGTTTTGCCGAATAGTCAACAACCTTTGCTACTTTACCTTTCTTGTTATAAATGAACTCTGCTATTACGCCGTTTTCACCTTTTAATTGAGTAATTCTATTAAAGTTATCATAACAATATTCAACATAATCGCCGTTAGCAAAATCAGTTTTTTGTAGCTCACCATTATTTTTTAAATAAGTGTTATTAGTAAGAGCTGCATTTCCAACATTTGTTGATAACAAATTTCCATAATCATCATAACTAAAATCATAGTTGAATCCGTTATGAGTAATAGTAACAATACTTCCTTTTTCGTCATACGAATACTCATTTCTGACTTCTTCACTACTTACACTTGCCACACTGTTGTCTTTATTATAAGTGTAACTTGTTTGATTTTCTTCGCCATCTTCAGCAGAAGTTACATTACCATTAACATCATATGAATAATAAACTGTGTTTCCGGCCTGATTAGTTTTAGCTGTAGCATAGTTACCGCTTGTATCATATGTCATATTATTTTGAATATATGTATTATTGTAATTAGGCGATTCCGACAAAGCTTCACAGTAAAAATATCCATCATATTCAATGTCAGAATTTCCTGTATTTCCTTTTTCGGTAGAACTATCTTCAACAGTATCACTTTCAAATTTAACCGGATAACTGATTATGTTGAGCATTGAATTGCTAATTTTCATAGTATTGCTATTATTGTTATAAACAAATGCAAAAGAAACATAATCGATAACTTTATCCATTAAATTTGGAGCAACCGCCATATTGACAGTTTGCTTTTGTGTTGTATATGCATTAAACTCTTGATAATGAGTTTCAGGAATTGAATTTCCATCATAGAAAATATTAAGAACAATGCCAAAAGTTCTTGTATCATTAGTAAGAGGAACAGATTTAGCTTGTGCCTCACCAACAAGATTGAAAGAAACATATGCTCTATCTACATTTATATTTTGGTAAATGTAAGAATTATTGTCATTACTTTCAGTTTCTCCTTCGCCGGAAGTCGCAATAGGCTGTGTGGTTTCTGTTTGACTTGTATTTGTTTCTTCAGTTGGCTCATCGAAATAATACTTCTTAACCTTTTTGTCAACAGTACCGTGAAACTCACTTATCACATTACCATAATCATCATATTCATAAATATAAGAATTAGGCACAGCAACATCAACTATTTTTACTGATGTTGATTCTTCAATTTCTTTATTTTCACTTTGCATAGTTTCAGATACCGATGTAGGTTCAACAAATACGCCCTCTTTGCCGCCTAACGACACAACCCCTTCTTTAGTAGAAATTGATTTTTTATCATTTGTAAACCAATAATCATTGCTTTCAAAATCGCTGTTTTGCAAAGCGTTAAAATCATTAGCACAATTGCCTTCCTCAAGCTGCAAGCAGTCAAACCAAGCTGTACCGGTTGCATTTTTAACACTACACTTTATACGCATTGTTCTTGTGCTTTCAGGAACAGTTACAGTAACACTTATGCGTTGCCAATCTTCTGTTTCTGATATACCTATGCTTGTTTTGGAGTCAAGCAAATTTGCAAAAAAATCATAAAACTCAACCTCAAGCAAAGCTCCAAATGCTTCATCTAATGTTTTCCATTTAACATTCTTTGTTTTAACATAAGCGGAAAGAGTTAATTCTTTGCCTATATAATTTTCATCTGTTATACTTATATCGTGAAAAGCAGAAGTATAGAAAGAGGCGTTGTTTTCGCTAACAGGATTACTTATTTTAATTGAATTTGAACCGAAATATTGAAAAGTACCATCTTCTTTACTCGGTTTTGAAGAATCAATTTCACAAATACCGTCTTTGCTTTGTACTCCGTTAATCTTACCATTAGATTTAGTATAATATTTATTTGTACCTATTGTACTAAATTCATATGATTCCGCCAAGATATTCTTAGTAAAAGAATCAGCTCCACTTGTGTTCTGCAATCCTGACGAATGATTGCTTTCAAGATATCCGTTTGCATTTAATACCGACATCAAAACGCCTTTATTGTCAAAGGTATATGTCGTCTTTAATCCGTTGCGATCTTCAAAAACAGTTGTGTTGTCATTGCTGTAAGTAATATTAAGATAATTACCTTCAGAATTATTTTTTCCGTATTCGGTTATTTTTGTTACTTGTCCTTTTTCATTGTATATAAAGCAGTGTTTACTTATAACAGCAGTATTTTCTAATGTGCGATTTTGAAGTTGTTCCTTTGTAATCTTATTATTTTTATCGTAGTAAAAAGCAGATGTCTTTTTATCAGGAAACACAAATGCACTTATTGTATCAATTTCAGATGAATTATAATAAATTGATATTTTCTCATTATCAGGTAAAGTAACTTGATTAATTCGTTTAGAACCGTCCGGTTTCCCTGTATAACGAAGTTGAATAATCCTTCCCGAACCGTCAGTAATTGATGATAAATAACCATTTGTGTAAGAATAAGTAACTGTATTACCGTTTTTATCCGTTTCACTTAGTATTTTACCGCCATTTGCAACTGTATCAAATGTTTGTGTTGTATTACCGTTTTCAACTATAATGCAGTCCTCTTTGACAGAGAGCGTAATACCTAATCCATCCTCACCAAGCCATTTTTCTTCACTACTACTCTTTTTCAAATAATGACTTGTTCCTTCAGTATCTATGTATATATAGTTGTATCCGGCATTTGAAAGATTTTTATTAGTTTCCTTTATACACTGTTCAAAAGAAAAATACCAACCGCAACCACTAATATCATTGTTTTTTATGCTGTTATATGTTGCCGATATAGTGACCGGCATTCTTGCACCTGTTCCTTCATATAATTTTTGAGAAACAACAAGATTTCCAAGATAATCGGATACCTTTGCTTGAGCATTATATCCGGCTGAAACAGTATGATATGAAAGATTACTTTCTGTGCCTGAATAATCCTTGTAAATTATTGTTATAGAAGGTGTTGCAGATGTTCTTGTAGATTCTTTTAGATTTGCAATTCTTGATTCTGCTGTATCAAGTCCTTCAATTACAAAACCGTCAACTTTATCTCCGTTATCGTACCATTCTTTAGTAAGCTTTGTGAGATCAAAAGTAAATTTACTGTTATCGTTATATGACAAAGAGTCATAATCTAAAATATCGGATTCATATGAAACTACGCCATTTTCAATTCCGTTAAGTTTATGTGCATTGATTATTATTAGACTATCTGTTTCATTTGCAAATAAAGAACTACCGTTTTTTATCTCAAAATTATATTTTGCACTTATTATTTTTTCTCCTTCATCAAGTTCGGGTAATTTTAATAAATTTGCAACAATATAATGATCATTTGAAATATAATACGGACCGTGGTTAAGTGTGCTGTTACCGTAAACCTCGTTTAAATATAATTCACTTGAAAATTTATTTGTGAGTTCCGGATCAATTGTAATTGGATAACTCCTATTTGATGAATGAACATAATCATAATCAGCAGTAAGCTTAATATTCAGATTTACGCCATTTTGACTTAATATTTCAAGCTTTAACTGAGAACTTGCTTCTCCTTTTTCATCAACCATATAGGGTGCATTAATCATATACACCGGTGTATTATCTTTATTATATAATGTGATTGTATAATCGTCAGTTTGTTTTGCAGTAAGCTTTTTTGTTTTATAAGAAATATAAAATTCATTTTGAACATCAGAATTTTTTAAGATAATATTTTCTTTGACACCTGTTGTAGTTACAAAATATTGCAAATCAACATTTTTATAAACATTTTCGTATGTTACTTTAGATGCAATATTTTCAACTGAAGTAAATTTATCATTTTCATTTAAATCAACATCATTATTATCAATTATGATATTACTTTTATTGGTGTTTTCATATCCCCAAGAAATAGAATATTCGTCATCAGAAATATTTATCATATTCTGTGGCTTAGCCTTTTTCGACAATTTGATATTAAGATTACTGCTTTTATTAGTGTAATCAGTATCATAGTCAGCTGAATACAATGCAGTTTCCGCAACAAGTGTATTGTTATATTCTGTCCATTCATTATTATCGTTTTTATAATGAATAGGTTCAGTATATTCAGCTAACATTTTTGACCCATCATCAAGTAAAAATAGTTTTGTATTTTCAGTACGCTCTTCTTCTAATTCCATTACAATATTTGCAACTTTTTCTCCGTTACCCTGAATATCATCAAACGAAGAATATTTGATATTTTTATCAGATAAATTTGTTGCAAATGCTTGTGACGGCAACATAAAAGCTGTAATTGATGAAAGAAATATCGAAACTATCCTTTTTGTTATTATTGCTTTTTTCATTTAAATTCCTCCTCATTAATTTAAATATTATAAGGTTTTTAAAAATGTGATTGTTTTTAACCTCAGCATAATTCTACCATACAAAAGATAAATAAGCAACAATAATTAATCAATTTGCATAAATTCATCTAATTGCACTATGTATTATTGTTTTAATTGTGCAGTATTTTAGGCTATTACAAATTTTGTAACAGCCTTTTAAAATCTTATTTCATCTTTCACAATTTCATTTATCTTTTTTACTGTTTTCTTATCTTGAAACTGCAAAAACAGATGATCATAGCTTACATCTAATTTTTTCACAAGCTTTTTTATATTATCAATGCTATGCAAACTCTTTTAAATTTCATATTAATTCGTCCTTTCATTTATTATTAGTTTACTGTAATCTCGGCTTTGTAGGTTTTACCATCTATTTCTGCTCTGCACTTCATTTGAAAATGTACGGAGAGTAAAATAAGAATACAAACAGACAAGAAATAACTACCACGAGAAACTTGCGGCGTGAGCCGAATTTTTTGCCCGATTCAAATAAAAAATAAATTTATTTACTATGCTTGTTTCTTGCGTATATAATAAAGCGTTTCTTTGTTATAATAACTAAAAATACTGCGGTTAATTTGTTAAAATAAAACATATATTTTTGTGGAGTATTTTGGTATAATTAAATGGAAATCAAATAATTGGAAAGGACGGATTTCGTTTATGAGTAAACTTAAAAAGCTGACAAGCATTGTGCTTGCGGCAACTATCGTTTCTTCTGCATCTGCAATGGCATTGACCGCATCCGCAGTTGAAAATGATAATGCGGTTTCCGCAGCGAACAATAATCTGCAAAGAAATGTTCAGGACGGCGTAATTTTACACGCTTTTAACTGGTCATACAAAACAATTAAGGAAAACCTGCCTGCAATTGCAGCAGCCGGTTATTCTACAGTTCAGACTTCACCTGTTCAGCAGCCGAAAGACTACTCAACATCAAGAGATGTTACAGGTCAGTGGTGGAAACTTTATCAGCCTGTAAGCCTTTCTGTAGCTAAAAACGCATGGTTCGGTACAAAAGACGAACTCAAAGACCTTTGTACAGAGGCTGAAAAGTACGGTGTAAAAATTATTTGCGACATTGTTTCTAACCATATGGGCAATGAAAGCGAAGATACACCTAATGTTGTAAGCTCACAGGTTAAAACATATGATCCTGAAATTTACGACAATGCAAGTGCTTTCTTCCGTAACAACGATATTGTTGCATCAGACAGCAGTGTAAAAAATGTAGTTCAGGGACATGTTACTTCCTGCCCTGACCTCAACACAAACAGCAAAGTTGTTCAGGATAAGGTTATCTCACTCCTTAAGGAATGTATCGACTGCGGTGTTGACGGTTTCCGTTTTGATGCGGCAAAACACATTGAAACTCCCGATGACGGTGATTATGCTTCTGATTATTGGAAGAACATTACAGAGTCTGCAGGCTCATATTACAAAGCAAAAACAGGCGACAATCTTTATATTTACGGTGAGATTCTTAACAACTGCGGTTCCGGCAGAAGTTACAGTTCTTACACAAAGTACATTAATGTAACAGATAACAAAACAGGTGACTCTGTACTCGCAAATGTGGTAAAAGGCAAGGCATCAAATGCCGCAAGTTCAAGCTACAAGTCAGGCGTTGCCGCTTCCGATGTAGTTCTTTGGGCAGAGTCGCACGATACATACGAGGGCGAGTCGGGTGCAGGCGGTATCAGCAATACCGCTAAAGTATCTGACGAAAACATTACTAAAGCATGGGCTATCATAGCCGCAAGAAAAGACGCTACTTCTCTTTACTTTGCCCGTCCGGGTGCATCGTTAATGGGTGAGGCAGCAGGCGATATAACTTATAAGAGCACAGCTGTTTCTGAAATTAATAAGTTCCATAACCTCTTTGTTGGTCAGAGTGAAAAACTCGGTGCCGTTGACAATGTAGCTTATGTTGCAAGAGGCACAAGCGGTGTAGTTCTTGCTAACTGCGACGGCAACGAAAAGTCTGTAAGTATTTCAGGCACAGGCCTTGCAAACGGTACTTACACAGATACAGTTTCAGGCGCTAAATTCACTGTAGCTAACGGCGTTCTTACAGGTAATATCGGTTCAACAGGTGTAGCTGTTGTTTACAACGGCACAACAACTCCGAGAAATACTTGTTCTGTAGAGAGCGGTGATTTCAAGGGCGACACACTTACACTCAACCTCGGTCTTGACAACGCAGCATCAGGTACATACTGCATTGACAATTCTAAGCCTGTAACTTACACAGGTGACATTGCAATCAGAGTAGGTTCAGACTACGCTTACGGCGAAACAATCAACCTTACTCTTACAGCAACAGACGGCAAAAATACAACAACCACTACTTACAAATATACCAAGCAGAAATCTGCAAGTTCAGGTGTGTATGTATTCTTTGCTTCTGAAAAAAGAGAAACAAGCTCAAAATGGAAAGCTCCTTACTATGTTTACATCTACGACGAGGAATCTTCAAAGGAAGAAACTTATAAGGCATCAAACTGGCCGGGTACAAAGATGAACTATGATAAGGCAACAGGTTATTACTATGCAGAAGTTCCTACAACCTGTATTGCAACAGATGCAGATGAAAACGAGTCTGAGTCAAATTTTGACCTTGCACACTCTGCAAACACAAGAGTTATCTTCTGCGACAGCTCAAATGTAAACTCTGCTCCTCGTCAGTATCCGTCGGAAAAAGGCCTTAAATTAAAAGGAACTTCTAGAATTTTCGGTCTTACAAAGACAACTTCATGGGAAGAAACAACACTTGTACCTACAGTTGAATCACAGCCTGCAACCGAAGTTACAAGAGGCGACAAAACATATAAATACGGCGATGTAAACACAGACGGAAAATTTGATGTTCAGGATGTAACCTCACTCCAGTTTATTGTTGCAGAATCCGTAAAGCCGTCACAGCTTATATATACATTGAGCGATGTTACAGCTGACGGTGTTGTAGATATCAGAGATGTAACAATGATCCAGAGATATATTTCCGGTATTAGAGAGGACACAGGCAAAACAGGCGAAGTTTATAAGGCTGAACAACCTACACAGCCTGCAAAACCTACAGAGGCAACCAAACCTTCTACACAGCCGACAACTGCTCCCGCACCTTCTACTTACACACTTTACTTAAAGACACAGCTTCCTTGGATGACATCAATGGGTACAAATCTCTATGCTTTTGATAACAATACAAAGAAGTCTTATCTGCTTGAGCAGGATACCGACGATTATCCGAATGTATTTAAGGCAGAGGTAGCAAACACACTTACAAGTGTTACTTTCTACAGAGCATTAGATATGGTTGACGAAATGACAAAGGCGTCAAGTTCAGGCCCTGTATACAACGCTTGGACAGCAACTGTAAGCAGTACAAACAATTGCTACAACCTTGAAAGCGTTGATGAAGCAACAGACAAAGCAACTGCAACAGTCGGTCCGTATGTAAAAGAAGAGGCTCCCGAATGGACACTTGATGTAGTATATTTTGATAATTCAAAAACAAAGTGGGGAGAAGTTTATATTTACGGTTGGGGCAACGGTCTTTCAGAAGAGGCATATAAAATGACTCAAATTGAGGGCACAGACATCTGGAAATACGAACTTCCCGAACCTATTTATCCGGGTACAGAAAGTTTCCTTTTTAAGAATACAGAAAGCACTTGGGTTAAAAAGACTAAGAATGTAAAGGTTGTAGAAGGTAAAAATCTTTATGACGGAAAAGCACAGGCTTGGTCAGGCACTTACGAAGAGTGATTTTAAAGTTTAAATTCTAATTTTTGCGGGCATACCAAAAGTATGCTCGCATTTTTATGTAAAAATTTTGGTTTTTTATCAAAAGTTGTGGTAAATTATGGTTTGGCTGATTGCTTTATCAAGCAATTATAAAAGTTTGGTCGACCTTTTCAAAGGTCGT
>ERZ827088.3090-NODE-3090-length-16026-cov-3.393526_pt1 | contig 16026 bp, 10 predicted proteins | sample MGYA00519922_ERZ827088 | MGnify/ENA primary metagenome ERZ827088 (study PRJEB31778, sample SAMEA3449254) | human gut metagenome | biome: human gut; feature: human-associated habitat; material: faeces | place: United Kingdom | collected 2010/2012 ... | reverse complement strand
CTTGTGAGTTGTGACCGGTTGCCTGAAAGTATAAAATTCACATTTTCTTACCAATGCTGTGACAGTCATGTTTGTTTGCCGCCACAAGAACAAGAATTTGAAGTAGAGATCGAATAAACAATAACGAGATAAAATGAAAAGGATATTATTTTTTGCGGGACTTATGCTTGCTTTAGGAGCTTGCCGAACCAATACGGACGGTTATGTGATAAAAGGGACTGTCCGACATGCAGGAGACGGAATTGCGATATTGAATAAAATGAATGGGCAACAGTCAGATCCTGTGTATGATACGGTGCAAATGGAAGAGGGCGTTTTTACTTTTAACGGTAAACTTGATCATCCGATAGGGGTAGTTGTTCAACTTATCCCCGAGGGGAAATCTCCTGCAGCTTTCGGGTTTATTGCCGAAAATAGCCGTATCGAAGTGACGTTGGATTGGAATGACGTGGTTGATCAATACGGGGCACGTTATTTCAGTGATCCAAAGATCGTGGGGAGTCGTAATCAAGATGTATTTCAGAAGATCTCGAACGTCCATGAGGAACTCATGAAGTTACCTGAGTATCAGGAATGCGCCTGTGTACTGGAGCGATTGCAACAATTGCAGCAAACGGATCAAAATGCTTACGAGAAGTTAAAAGAGGAAAGTGCAGAACTCATGGAGCGTTTCGGGACTGCCGTGTACAAGAGACAATTGCAACTGATTCGGGAGAACAATGATGTCGAAGCGGTGGGGCATAGTTTAAGGATGCTGACGGGTATTGTGTCATTGGAGGAGTTGGAAGAGGTGTTTAATTTTTTGACTCCTCATGTGCAAGAAAGTCCGATGACGGCAGAGGTGAGGAAAGAACTTGAGGTTATGAGGCGATTGCGCCCGGAGATGTCGGCACCGGAGATTGCAGCCACGGATATTAATGGCGAGTCTTTCCGTTTGAGTGATTTACGGGGCAAGTATGTTATTTTGGACTTTTGGGCTTCGTGGTGTGTACCTTGCCGTGCCGGCAACCCGCATCTGGTTGAATTGTGGAACAAGTATCACGAGAAAGGATTGGAGGTAGTCTGTGTTGCAGATAATGATACCACGATTGATTTGTGGCATGAGGCCATTGAAAAGGATTGTATAGGTATGTTCCATCATTTGTTGCGTGGGCTGAAAAGAGCAGGCAATGGTTATGATAAGTCGAATGATTTGTCGGATATTTATAATGTACATGTTCTCCCCACGAAGTATCTGATTGGTCCCGATGGGAAAATTATCGGGAAGATGAGTACGGAGGAGATTACAACGAAATTGGCAGAGGTGTTGAAATAAGTGCATGAAGAGTAAGGCGGTGTTTAAGGTTCGCTGATGTACTTTTTATTTGTGCTTTGTGTATATACGCAAGTATGCAGATTGTTAAATTATAAACGGCTTCTCGAAATTATGCATGCTTGCGTATTTTATTTCAAATAATGGATAGGCTCGGTTTTTACAGGAGGTTGTTGAAGGAAATACCGATAACAAATTAAAAACTTACAAAAATCATCAGCTAAACAGAATATTTCAATAACTTTGTTTTCGGTAAACGTGTTAGTTTATGGATTCAAATGATGTGTTGCTGGTGAAACAATTAAAGGACGGGAAAGAAGAAGCTTATATTTTCCTGTTCAGGCAATATTATAATCGTTTGTATCGTTTTGCCGCCCATTATTTGTGTGATCCGGATGCCGCTCATGATATTGTGCAAGAGTTGTTTGCCGATATTTTCGAGAAGAGTGCGACATTAAATATCACGACTTCGGTGAAGTCCTATCTTTTCATGGCAACTCGCAATCGTTGTTTAAGTTTTTTGAGAAGTTTGAATATCAAGGATTCGTATAATCAGAATTTGTTGGAGGCTCATCTTTATTCGGATACGGTGGATGCGATAGAGGATTCTTCGCTACTCGAGGAGTTGCAGGTCGTGGTGGATAAGATGCCTCCTAAGATGAAGGAGGTTTTTCGTTTGCGTGTGATTGAGGATTATAAATTCAAAGAGATTGCCGAGGAATTGGGAATCACGGAGAATAATGCTAAGGTACAGATGAATGGGGCGATTCGTATGATCCGTGAAAAATTGCCCGATCTGAAAAAGCGTTTGTTCTTTTTGATAATCTGGTAGTTTATGTATGTGTGGGGAAATTATTCTGATTTTTTTTGAAAATATTTGTATTTTGTCTTAACCTTTTGTTTTTCCCAAGCGTCTTAGGGGCAAATTAAGGCAAAGCTATGGAAAAAGCAAATGATGAATCTTTGGAATGGACGTTAATCAGACGCAGTTTGATAGAGGAATTGACTGCGGAGGAAAGGTTACAATTAGAAAAGTGGCAGAATGCTTCTTCTGCTCACCGGAGATATTATGATCGGATTACCGGGTTTGACTCTTCTGAGGGCGTGCCCGGATTGTCAGGAGAGCAATACGAGAAAGAGCTTGCCGAATATGTAGCATTGATCCGGAAAGGAAAACGGGAGCAACGGAGAAAACGTTTCATTATTTTCACGAGATATGCGGCTGTATTGTTTGTTCTGTTGGCCGTGGGAATTTATTTTTGGTATCAAGGGACCGTGTCGGAAACATCTCAAAAAACGATAGCATTGGCTGTGAAGGGGAAGGTTCAACCGATATTAGTGACGGAGGAAGGAACACGTATCGGGTTGGAGCAGCAGGGAGGTTTGTTGCGGAACATTTTGGGAGGAAAGATTACTTCAGAGGAAAATGCGATTGTTTACAATCGGTCGGACGGAGGAGAAGGACAGACTGCGGTAGGGCGGCATACATTGATCATTCCGCGGGGAGGGGAGTATCGGGTGACGTTGGCGGATGGTACGATCGTGTGGTTGAATGCCGAGTCGGAGTTTAGTTATCCGGTAAGTTTCACGGATTCGATCCGGGAGGTGGAGCTGAAAGGAGAGGCTTATTTTGAGGTGGCTAAGGGTGCGAAACCTTTTGAAGTATGGGTGAATGACGTGAAAGTGAAAGTTTACGGAACTCGTTTTAATGTGAACGGATACGATAAGGTGCTGGTACAAACGGTTTTGCTGAGTGGAAACGTGGGGGTAAGTTCTTTAAAAAATCCGGGTGTGGAGCAGATGATTCGACCGAATGAGATGGTGGAAGTAAATGTGTCCACGGGAGCGTGTGAAGTGAAAGCCGTGGATGCTACTGCGTATGTTGCTTGGAAAGAGGGATATTTTTCTTTTGAGCAAGAGACATTGGAACAGATTATGGCAAAGTTGAGTCGTTGGTACGATGTACAGGTGGTGTTTGAGAACGAGGAGGTTAAGACACAACGATTCACCGGACGGGTGGATAGAAATGAAAACTTTCAGGGTGTGTTGAATTTGTTGCAACGGACTCTTTTGGTGAAATTCAAGATTGAAGGGAATAGAATTATAGTTTCTAAATAGAAAAAACGGAAAGTGTTCGCAGCACTTTCCGTCCAATAAATTAATCGCCTAAACTCTATCGTTTAGGTAATTTAAACATCTTAATAATCAACAAGAGTATGAAAAATTTGCGAGAAAAAAAAGCTTTTTCGGGAATTTATTGCAGAGTGTTTATGTTAGTGGTGGTGGGTTTGTGTTCGATGACAACACTTTGGGCATCTCCCAATTCGGCATCCCCGCAACGGGTGACGATTAATCTTAAAGATGCGGCAATAAAGCAGGTATTTACCGAGATTCGTAAACAAACGACTTACAATTTCGTGTATAGCGATGATCAGATGGATCGAATGAAGAAGGTGACGGTAAACGTGAAGGATGAATTGGTGGAGAAGGTATTAGATTTGATTTTATCCGGTACGCCATATACTTACACGATCGAGGGGAATGCGATCGCAATCGTGGCCAAAAGTGATGCGGTGGGAAAAGTGAAAAAGATAACGGTTTCCGGGCGAGTGGTGGATAAGACCGGGATGCCTCTGCCGGGTGTTTCCGTGGTGATAAAGGGTACGACTTTGGGAGTACCCACGGATATTGACGGTAAATTTTCGTTGTCATTTGCGGAGCAGCCGAATGTGGTATTTGTGTTTTCTTTCGTGGGAATGAAAAAGCAGGAGATTCCGGTGTCCGGTAAGGAATTTATTGAAGTTGTGCTGGAGGAGGATAACGAGAATCTGGATGATGTGGTGGTGACTGGTTACCAGACGATTTCCAAGGAACGGGCAACAGGTGCTTACTCGATCGTGGATGCGGAAACATTGGGGCGGAAACCGACATCCAATCTCGCACAAGCATTGGTCGGGCTGGTGCCGGGATTGTCGGTGGTGAGCGCACCGGTCGACGGGCAGATACGTTTCGCTATCCGGGGACAAGGTACTATATCACAAGTTAGTATGGGAGGAGCTAATTGGAAGGCGGATAACGATCCGCTGATCGTGGTGGATGGTTTCCCCATCAGTAGTTATATGCTTGAGAGTGATCCGTTTTCATCCATTAACCCGAATGATGTGGAATCGGTGACCGTGTTGAAGGATGCGGCGGCAACTTCTATTTACGGGGCGCGTGCGGCAAACGGGGTGATCGTGATTACCACGAAGAAAGGCAAGGCGAAAAGCAAGTTGGAGATTTCAGCGGATGCTTACTGGTCGGTGAGTTCTCGGGCGGATTTGGACTATTTGTTTAACATGGCGTCGGCAGAGAATCAGTTTCGTTTCGAAGAATTGATGCACAAATACGATCCGATTAATCTTACAAGTAATGATCCTTACACGAGGACTTCCGCTAGGAGACGGTATATGTCGGCTCCATACGGTATGCTGTACGAGCGGGATAATAAAAAGAATCTTACCGCGGGGGAGTACGAGGCTAAAAAACAGGAGCTTATCGAATTGGGGAACTGCGGGGTATGGAAAGATGATTTGAACGAGTATATTTTTCAGCGTATGATGCGTCAGCAGTACAATGTGTCGTTGCGGGGCACTGCGGAGAAGTTGGATTACGCTTTTTCGGCTTCTTATGATGAGGAGGACAGTTACCTGCAAGAGAATGGCAAGCGGCGTGTATTGCTGAATCTGGCGAGTAACGCCCGGTTGACGAAAAACCTGACATTCGAGTTGGCGGTGAACACGATGTTCAGTAGGGAGGAAAACAATGGTACGAGTATTGAAAGTGTGCGGGGATGGCTTAGTCCGTGGACTCGTTTGAAGGATGAAGAAGGAAATTTCGTGTATGTACCGACCTCGCAGACGGTGTACGAGCCTCTGTTGATGTCGGAGGAGTATTATGCGGGCAAGACTCCGACGGATTGGACTTATAACCCTGTTGCCGATCGGGATTATACGGATAACTATTCCAAGACGATGAATTACAGGGTGCAAGGTGGTTTTGAATACCGGACGGAGTGGGGACTGAATGTGAGTGCCAAGGGGCAGTATGAACAACGGCGATATCGCAAGCATATGTCTTACGAGCCGGAATCGTTTTTTGTGAGAGATTTGTATAATACGTATTCCACGTTGGGCGAAGCGGGACGGTATGTTTCTTATTTCCCGACGGGGGGCGTGTTCTCGAACGAGGGACACACGTACGAAGCTTATAACTTGCGCGGGCAGGCGGATTATAGCCTGATGAAAGATAAACACGCATTTAACGTATTGGTAGGTACGGAGGTTATTTCTGCCACGACGGAGGCGGATCCGAAAGTGACACGTTACGGATATAACAAATATACCAATTCCGTGTTGACGGAGCTGGATTACGTGACGAAGAAAAACAATATTTTCGGGGTATCTTCGTATATGCCTTTCGAAAAGTTAGGAAGCCTGTCGACGCTGGAAGACCGTTTCTTTTCGGTGTACGCGAATGCGGCTTATACCTATGATGACCGTTATTCGGTGACAGTCAGTTTCCGAACGGATGCTTCCAATTTTCAGGCGGAAGATGTGCGTGACAAGTTTTCCCCATTTTGGTCGTTCGGTGCCAGTTGGCTGATTTCAAACGAGCGGTTCATGGAGCGGGCGTCTTGGATAGACCAGTTGAAACTGCGCGCATCGTACGGTATTGCGGGTGTGGCGGCTGGTAAGTCGGGGACCTCCAGCGTGACGACTGTGGCGGTGCATTCGGGTAGCCTTATTTATTCCGGGGGAGAATCTTTTAACACGATTGCGGAACGCGGTAATAATACATTGACGTGGGAGAAGTCGCGGACGCTGAATATCGGAGTGGACATGGCGTTTTTCGGGCATAAACTGAGCGGTAGTGCGGAGTTTTATAATAAGTATTCTTATGATGTGTTGGCGAACACGACGGTACCGGTGATTTCGCAGGGCGTGGAGTCTATGTTGTTGAACAATGCGGAGATCGTGAACCGGGGCGTGGAGTTTTCAATCGGTTCAGACTTGCCTGTCGCGGGAGATTTGAGTTGGAGCGGGGTACTGAATTATTCATACAACCACAATGAATTGAAAAAATTCGGTTATAGTGGGCCTTACATGGCGGTTGGCAATTCCTACGTGGTAGGGCGTCCGATCGGTTCTTACTCGGTTTTGAAACCGGCGGGGTATTCGCCGGAAGGTTACGTGTTGTTGGGAGGAAAAGATGGTTCGCGAGAACCCATTCTGGATGAAGAATCTTCGCATATGATGGATTTTGTGACTCCTCGGGAAGGGCAAACGCTTGATGACAATAATTGGGCTTACTATTTGGGGGCAGCAGAACCGAAAAGCACGTTGAGTTTCAGTAATATGTTTAGCTGGAAAGGGTTGACTTTCTCTTTTATGCTCACGGGACAGTTCGGTTATTATGTCATGACGAGTTATAGTGATAGTTTTTCGCCTGATAGCAGAAATCTTGCAGCTTATTCCGATCGTCTGGACAAGGCTTTTGAGGTGTATGACGAGGGGTATGCTAACCAAATGTCTTATTCCGAGTTGCCGCTCTATAACGATGATAATAAAACTAATTTCGTGAGTGGTCGGGGATATTCGAGTACGATAGGTGTTGCCATGTATTTCAGAAACAGTTTTATAAAAGGGGATCATATCCGTTTGAACGAGGTGTTTTTGGGATATGACTTGCCGCAAAGTTTGTTGTCAAAACAAGGGGTATTCAGTCGTATTAATGTTTACGCGCAGGCGAGCAACTTGGGATTGATTTGGAGTGCAAACGGGAAAATGGATCCTAATTATCCCCTTGGGAGTTTGAAGCCGATGCCGGTTTTTACGTTTGGTTTGAAACTCGGTTTCAAGAGTTGGTAAAATGAGTATGAATGGATAAAAAGTAAGAAGTATGAAAAAAATATATACTATTATTGTCTTGCTGGGAGCTATAGTATTAGGTTCGTGCAGTGATTTTCTGGATGAGACGACGGATAAGTCGGGTAGTGCCTACATATACCATATGGATCAGCTCTATGGGCTGACCGGAAGTACCGATCTTTATTTGTTTTCTAATGTCAGTGATGGGGAAGGGATTTCTGGTACAGCTTATTTGACGGAAGCTCTTCCGTTATCGGATGCGGTGGAACTGACACCGGAGTTTTACGTGTACGGATTGTTGGCAGGAGAGCCGACTACCTATGACACGTATTGTTGGAAAGGAGAATCGTTAACAGTATCGATGAATATGATGTGGACTTGGACACCGGTTTGGGAACGAATTTATCGTTTTAATACGGTGTTGGAGTATCTGGACAAGGTGATTCAGACGACAGAAGCCATCCGTAATCAAGTGGAAGGTGAAGCCCGTTTCGGTAGGGCGTACTATCACTTTATGCTGTTGACGCAGTATTGCTTGTGGGGGGACGATAAGCCGGGTATCGGTTACCGGGACAATACCACGACGGGAGAGGTTCCCGGACGGGAAACGGTAGCTTACACGCTGGAACACATCTATGAGGATTTGAGACTGGCGGAAGAAGCGTTGATTAAAGCGGGACGCACGACGTTTGACCGGACACATAATTTTCGTCCGACTGTGCCGACGCTGCAAGCGTTTCGGGCGCGGGTTGCCCTGTATCGGGGGGATTATGAGTTGGCATTGTCGAATGCAACGGAAGCGTTGAAAGCACATAGTACGTTAGTGGATTTTAAGGATGATCCCGACTATGAACTGGAACCGTGGTGGTTCATTAATGTGTTGGATGAAGAGGGGGAGGTTGTGGATGTCATTGAAATCAGTTCGATGTTTGCATTGGACGACATGGATACAGAGGCGGTAGCGAAGTACGAGGAGTTGTATTTGCCCAATATATCTTGGGAAGGGATGGGGGGGACTTGTCCGATTTCAGAGTCTTTTTATAAGCTTTGGGACCAGGAGAATGATGCTCGCTGGATACATTTTTACAGTTCTTGCACGCCTCTTCTGATGGCCTCCGGGAGTCTTGTCGAGACAGATACGAATACTTATGAGGACTATATCAGTCATGAAAAATGGCAACGATTGAAACCTTGGAATTTATATAGTTATTCGCGTTTCGCCGGTAATTCGCTTGTTGGTATGACGACAGCGGAGATGTATTTGATCAAGGCGGAGTGCGAGGCTCGGAGCGGAGAGACGGGAATGGCGGCAGAGACATTGAAAACGTTGCGTCGCACCCGTTTTATGGATGATGCGTCAGCCGAGGCGAGTGTTACCGGTAGTGTGCAGGAAGTGTTGGATGAGCGTTTGCGCGAGATGGGGGCTTTCTGGCGGTTCTATGATGTCAAACGTTTGAACGGGGCGGAGAATGCCGGTATTTACGTCCGTCGCGAGATTTTGACAGACCCGACCGATTTGAGTACACGCGTACAATTAGAAATAGCCCCGGATGACCCTCGTTGGGCATTGCCTTTCTACACGTTTGAAGCGGCGACCATGGGTTGGGAACAGAATGGAGGTTGGGAATAATAATGAATTGAATTTATCGGATGAAAATGAATATGTTTGTTGTGCTTGCAAGTTTGTTTATGGCTTGCGGCACACCTAAGGACGGGTACGTGGTAAAAGGAAGCCTGAAAAATGCGGGAGACGGGTATGCGGTGATCTCCGTGGCCGACCATACGGGCGCATCGGTGATAGCAGATACAGCCGAGATGAGCGGAGGAAAGTTTCGTTTCGAGGGTAAGACGCCTTTCGTGGCGGCGTGTTCTTTGCGAGTGGTACCGGAAGGGAAAGAAGTGTTGGATATGCTTATCGTGTTGGAGAATAGTCCGATCAAGCTGCAAGGTGATTGGGCAAATCTGGAACGGAATACCGGGGGAAGTTTCTTTATCCGGGATATGAAAGTCACGGGCGGCAAAAACACGGAGGTGTGTAATCTTCTGGATGAAGTGTATTTTTCCACCCGGAGATTGCCGGAGTTCAAGGATTATGAACGATTGGAAAAGTGGTTCGCTTCGCTGGATGAAAATGCGGAGTTGACGGACGAGGTGATGCGGAAGGCGGATACGTTGCAGGAGATAGAGGATCGTTTTCGGGAGTTGGTATTCGGAAAACAACTGGAAATCATGGCGGCACATCCGTCATCGGAAGCGGCAGCGCTGTACTTGACCCCCATGATAGACGGGATGACGTTGGACGAGTTCGAGCGGGTATTCGGGCTGTTTGATGAGGCAGTGAGGAATAGCGAGATGTTGACCGACATACGTGAGGAATTGGAAACTCGCCAGCGTCTGGCTCCGGGACGGATAGCTCCCGTGTTCTCGTTGGCACAGCGTGACGGGCAGATGCTGTCGCTTGCCGATTTACGCGGTAAGGTGGTGTTGGTGGACTTTTGGGCAAGCTGGTGTGGTCCGTGTCGTGCGTCTTTCCCTTGGATGAGGGAGTTTTACAAGAAGTATCACGACAAAGGGGTGGAAATTCTCGGGGTCAGCGTGGATAAGGACTTGAAAGCATGGGAAAAAGCATTGGATGCGGAAAAATTACCATGGTTGCATGTACGGGATGCGAAAGTTCCGGGTGGAAAGCATATGGTAAGTGACTTGTATGACGTGACGGGTATTCCGCACTTCGTGTTGATCGACCGTGAGGGGAAGTTAGTTAGATGTGGTTATTTTGAGTACGAACTGGAGGAGTTGGTGGATAAATTATTAATGGATAAGAAAACAGAAAAGTAGTTAATTTTAAAATAGAAAAGAGATGAAAAAGTATTTGATATTATTGATGATGAGTGTGTTGTTCGCTTGTAACAGCCAAGCGGGATACGTGTTGAAAGGTGTGTTTAAAGGAGCGGGAGACGGTTGTGCGATTTTGAGGATGCACTCTAAAGGAAAGCTAGTGATTTGTGATACGGTGAAGATGAAGGGAGGAAAATTCGTGTTCGAGGGGGAGACCCCGTGTGTGGGATTTGCCTTGGTTACGGTGGTACCGGAGGGGAAGGAGTCAGTTCAGATGAGATTGGCATTAGAGAATAGTAAGATTGAGATGAAGGGGGATTGGAAAAATGTGGGGATGGACGAGGAGGGAGAGTTGGTTGTCAAGGGAATGACAGTTACCGGTTCTAAAAACAATGATGTAAATGAGGAGATCGGCAAACAGTGGAAAGTGGTGGAGACGTTGCCGGGGTTTACGAAATATGCGGAATTGGCAAAAAAAGTGCAGGATAACCCGGAGATATTGGAAGATACGACTTTTTATTGGGTGTATAGAAAAGAGTTTGATGCGTACATGGCGCGGGTGAAGGAAGAGCAATTGAAAATTATAGTAGCTAACCCGTCCGTGGAAACAGCTGCTTACCAGTTGTATTTTATGATGAACGAGATGCCATTGGAGCAGTTGGAGCAGATATTCGGGCTGTTTGACGAGAAGGTGGGGGAGAGCGAATTGGCGAGTGAAGTGCGAGCTTGTATCGAGTTGAGGCAACGAATAGAACCGGGACGCCCGGCGCCCGAGTTCACGTTAGCCCGGCGGGACGGTTCTTTGTTGAGTTTGTCCGATTTCCGGGGCAAAGTGGTGGTGCTTGATTTCTGGGCAAGCTGGTGTAAGCCGTGCCGTGCTTCTTTCCCTTGGGTGCGGGAGTTTTACAAGGAATACAAGGACAAAGGTGTTGAGATTATCGGTATGAGTATCGATTCGAACCGGGCTTCATGGGAGAAAGCTTTGGATGAGGAGCAGTTACCGTGGCCACAGGTAATTGACGAAACGGTGAAAGGCTCCTATCGAGTGGGAGAATTGTACCACGTGTTGGCCGTGCCGATGTTCGTGGTTGTCGACAAAGAGGGAAAGATCGTGGTACGAGCCCACATGGAGAAAAAGGAGCTGTCGGCAGTGGTGGAAGAGGTGTTGATCTGAGTTTATTAATATCGCAAGCATGCAGACAGTTAAATTACAAACGGCTTCTCGAAATTATGCATGCTTGCATTTTTTATTTCAACTTTATTTTTTTCCCTTTCGATTCATTGTGGAAACGGTCGACAGCCGTGATAACGTAACGGCATTTAAATTTTTTGTTAGGGATGTAACATTCCGTGTAGCGGGTGACAGCGACGATATGAGTCGGGTCGTTCAGGTTGATTTTCTGGCCGGGGAAGAAACGGTAGATGACAAAATACTGAGGATTACGGGAATCTTCCCGGTCACCTCGGGCAAACCATTTTACCGTGTAGCCTTTCTCCTTGCGTTCGGCTCGGGGAGAGGCTATTTTCTTTGGACGGCCGTTGTACATGTGGGTATAGGCGGGGATAAGTGCCGGGGTGCGGTGATAGTGTTCCCGAAGGCTGTCGGCGATGCCTTGGGTGTTCCATAAGATTTCATTCGCGGGCCAGAAGCAATTGCCTTTTACGTGGCGTAAAGAGCGGGCGAGTTCCATTTTCCGGGTAAGATCGGAAGCTTTCATCGTGCGAGCCACGTCCTGCCCGATGTACAAGTGGATGTCATGAGCATTTTTGTCCCACCATTCGGTCAACGTGATATAGTCTGCAGCCGGGTGGCCGATTTCCCAGTATATCTGGGGAATGTTGTAGTCAATCCATTTCTTTTTTACCCATAACGTTACGTCTGCGTACAGGTTGTCGTAATTCTGTAGCCCGTTGGTATTACTGCCGCTACCGTCGGGCGTGCTTTTTTTGTTTCGGTAGATGCCGAAGGGACTGATCCCGAAACGCACCCATTCTTTCGTTTTTACGATGGTGTGTTTCAGTTCCCGGATAAGTTTATTGACATTTTCCCGTCGCCAGTTGTCTCGTCCTTCGGGTTTGTAGCCTTTCCCGTAGGTACGGAAACTGTTGTCGTCCGGGAAGGGCATCCCGTTCACGGGATAGGGGTAGAAGTAATCGTCCATGTGAATGGCGTCCACGTCATAGCGGCTCACGATGTCTTCCACGATCCGGCAGATGTACTCTCTGCAAGCGGGGATTCCCGGATCGAAAAGTAACTGTTTGTTGTAGGTAACGAACCATTCGGGATGTTCATGGTACACGTGGGTTTCAGCCAGCGTGGAGGTGCCAGAAGTTCCGGCACGAAAAGGATTAAGCCAAGCATGAAATTCCATGTTACGGCGGTGACATTCTTTGATCAGGAAAGCCATGGGATCGAACAGGGGATCGGGTGCAACGCCTTGTTTGCCCGTGCAGAAACGGCTCCAAGGTTCTATTTCCGACAAGTACCAGGCATCAGCTTCAGGACGGACTTGGAAAATGATGGCGTTGATCCCGCAGGTTTGTAGCAGGTCAAGTTTACGGATGAAATCGGCTTTCATCTCTTCCGATGTCATGTTCGCGTATTCGCTTTGGAAAACGGTTTGAATCCATGCCCCGCGGAATTCTCGCTTGGGGGGCTTTTGTGCCGATAAGGTAGTTATGCCTAGGATCAGGAATAGAGTGAGTAACCGGATATGTTTCATGCCTTTTGATTTATGATGTCGCGAATATAGTTATTTGTCAGAATAAAAGAAAGGGAGACTATGATGTCTCCCCAAAGTGATGGATTTAGATGTACTATGGTGTGAATGGGATCCGGTCGATCCCTCGGCGGGATTAATCCAGTCGTTGGATTAATTGTTCCATTTGTGCTTTTATATGTAGTGTTTCTTCTGATTCTTTTTTAGGTTTCAGCGTGAGTATCTGGCGGGCACATTCCAGTGTCTTGTCCCGCAGGCCCATTTCAAGGTACAATTGGGCCAGTAGGAAATTGGGATACACAAGGTTGGGAACCATGTGATGTGCTTTTTGAAAATACTGTTCTGCCAGTTGATATTCGCCCAGTGCTTGGTAGCTCTTGCCGATACGATTATAAATCTGCGGGTCAGGGAGAATTTGTGCCACTCGTTGAAGGATGGCGATACTCTCTTCATGTTGCCCGGTTTGTGACAAGGCGTACCCGTATTCCATGAAAAAATAGGGGTGACATAGCGTGTTTGTTAGCGGGGCGTATATCTTAGCTGCCGTGGCATATATTTTCATTTTATAGTAAAGACGTCCGTGGGCCCATTGTTTGTATGCTTTGAACATCGTGAACTGGGGGTAAACGATGGTGGTCGTGATCCCGATCAAAAGTAGAGAGGTCATGATCGGTATAACTTTGGGTATTCTTTTTCTTGCGGGCTGAATGTCTGAGGTCCCGAGAGCGATTAACAGTACCAACAAGATCGAGAGGGATAATGATTGGATAGGGGAATTGATGAATCCCGCGAGGATAAAAGCAATTAAGGCTCCCGTGATAGCCAGTTTCTCCGGGTGTTTATCCATGTTCCTGAATCCGGAGAACAGGACGGAAACGATGAGGCCGATAAACAATAATGTCCCGATGATTCCCGTGCCGGTTGCCAGTTGAATGAAGTCGTTCACCGGGCAGTTGGGATTTCCGGCAAGGGCTACTTCCTGTTCGGTTGGTTCTCCTTGTTCAAAATAGATTGTTTGTGCATCCCCGAATGCTTTTCGGAAATTCCCGATCCCGACACCAGTGATCGGTTTTTCCTTCAACACTTGCAGGGATATTTTCCAGGTTAACAGATGTTCGTTTATTTCATCTTTCCGTAATCGATAAAAACCGGTGGTAAGCAAGCCTATCACGAGTAAGAGAGTGAGCCCGGATATGGCAGTTCTTTTGTGACTTCGGAGTATAGAGGCCTTTATAAAGGAGTGAAGGTCCAGTTTAAAGTACAGAACAAATAGCCCGCTACATCCTGCGATAAACCATGCGGATGGGATTTCCGTAAACGGTAGTATGGATAGAATCCCGATTAGTCCGAGGGCAGAAAGAAGGAATAAAAGAATATCGTCAACAATTTCCAGTCTCACGTGTTCTTCATCAGTTCCGGTAAGGAGACGAGTGTAACCGTATTTTAATTTCTGTAATAACGTGATGGTCCAGTAGAGAGCTATGGGTAGAGTGATGGCCAGAAACATGGCATAGGAGTTCGTGTGGAGTAGAGAGCCTGAGAGCGTGAAGTCTTTTTGCATATCGGGGATATGGGCGTACAATTGGCAATATCCCCAGATCACTTCCAGTAGTGCGAAAGCAATCAGCACGAATTGGAATATCTTGGTGGCTTTTTTATAGTGGAGGAAAAAGATGTCGAAGAAGAAAAAGGAAATGATTACTAGCAAAAATATTTTCGTGTTCATCATTTCCATGTTAGAGTAGCGGGATATGTCAATAATCACTACAGTCAAAATCCCTATCATTATTGACTTGGTTATGTCGATACTCGCGATCGACATAGAGTAAAAAGCAAGACCGAATGTTATAACTCCCGTGAGTAATAACGTGGAGTAGAACCAGAAATATTTGGCAAGCGTCAACCCGTTCATTCTGTCAGGATCAATTACCAGTATGGTCATAACCAGTAATATGAATCCGATGAAAGCGATCGGGTATGCTATGTCTCGTGTTTCTCTTGCCATGGTTTAATCTAACGATTCGTTTCTCCGTGGTATTATTTGCCGTTTCCGGGTAAAGGCCCTTGGAAGGAAACCTGTCTGAGACATCATTCCAAGGACCGGTCTCACGCGGAAATTAATCCAATGTATATTTGATTAACACTGAATTCGGGTTGTTTGTCAAACCGTAAATTGCATTCTCTTCTTTGTTGAAAGAAATAGAGGTGAACGGATTTCTTAATAAATAAGTGTGGACGTGATTGCCCTCCCAGTCGAACACAACAATCCGTTCACCGTATACTATCTGATCTTTATATTTGCGGTAACTTCTGCCGGAATATAAGGCATATATATACTCGTCAGTAACTTCAATATCACAGAACCCGAAGAGATTGTCTGTGGAATAGGCAACGGGCGTTCTCCGCATATTTTTAACTGTGGCTTTCGGAGAATAAAGATTCAGCTCGGCAACGCGAGTGATATTGGTGCAAGGTATGAGAGAGCAGAAATCGATGATGCCACTCTGCATATTCGCACAGACAAATTTTGTTCCGTCGGGTTTTATCTTGATGATATTACTGGCAAATAAAGCACTTCTTAAAGTATCGTTTATGGTGCGATAACTCGGTATTTCCGGGTAACTTAAAAAGTATTCTTCGCTATTGTTGTTCATTAAACCGTATCTACCTTCGTCAAACATTCCGGTAGAGATAATTGTCGTACCTGATTTTGCCACACAAAGGTGTTTTTTATCCTTGGGCATATCAATAAATTTAGGTCCGAATTCAGGTTGTCCGAAGTGATTTAAATCGAATTCAACTAACCTGTCGTTTCCGAAGTCGTAGGCGGAAAGGATTCCTTTGTTGTCGAGGTTCATGGTGAGGATATAGAGTCCCCGATCCGCTCCCATTCCCGTTGGCAGATAATTGCCTAGTAATTTCCCGTTTTCTTGGTATATAGAGATTTTATTAAGTCCGTTTAGATCCAATACGATAAGTAAAGAGTCTTTTTTGATGACTTTTGTTGGGTTGTAAATTCCGATTTTTTCCAAGTTAATCGTTTCGCCCAGTTGATTCAAGGAGATGGCACGACTTGTACTGAATAATGGATTATCTTCTTTTGGCACTTCGTGTTTCTCGTCGGAACAACCGAAGGCGAGCAATAAAGCTATAATTATAAATGCTGTCTTTTTCATAGTGAATTGTTTATGGGATAGATAAGCCTATGTGAAAAATTGGATCACCATCTTTGTCATATGTCATACAT
>ERZ827088.3083-NODE-3083-length-16065-cov-3.552904_pt1 | contig 16065 bp, 19 predicted proteins | sample MGYA00519922_ERZ827088 | MGnify/ENA primary metagenome ERZ827088 (study PRJEB31778, sample SAMEA3449254) | human gut metagenome | biome: human gut; feature: human-associated habitat; material: faeces | place: United Kingdom | collected 2010/2012 ... | reverse complement strand
CTTCACGGGTCATATTGACAGACGTGAGGAGCGCCGCTTCGGTGCGCACCACGCGCATGCCGCGGCCGCCGCCGCCGCCGGAAGCTTTGATGATAATCGGGTAGCCGATCTTACGGGCTGTCTGGATGATTTCCTGCGGGTCTTCGGAGAGTGCTCCGTCAGAGCCTGGCACGCAAGGGACGCCCGCGTCGCGCATGGCCTGCTTGGCGCTCACCTTGTCGCCCATCAGACGGATGGTCTCGGGCGACGGCCCGATGAAGGTCAGCCCGCATTTTCCGCACAGCTCGGCGAAAGCGGCGTTCTCGGACAGCAGCCCGTAGCCGGGATGGACGGCCTGGCAGCCGGTGGCCACGGCGATTTCGAGGATCGAGCCGATGTTCAGATAGCTGGCCGAAACCGGCGCGGGGCCGATGCAGTAGCTCTCGTCGGCGAGGCTGACGTGCATCGCTTCGCGGTCGGCCTCGGAATAGACCGCCACCGTCTCGATTCCCATTTCCCTGCAGGCCCGGATGATGCGCACCGCGATTTCGCCGCGGTTGGCTACCAGAACTTTTCTAATCATAAAAAACTCCTATTTACCCAATCATAAAGGTCAGCTCCGCGCGCACGACTACCCTTCCGTCCACACTGGCAATAGCCTCGCCCACGCCCACCGGCCCTTTCCGTTTGATAATTCTTGTCTCCAGCCGCAGCTTGTCGCCGGGCACTACCTTCCCTTTGAATTTACATTTATCAATGGCTCCAAAGTACGCGGTCTTTCCCTGGTTTTCCGGCAGGGAAAGAATCGCCACCGCGCCCACCTGGGCCAGGGCCTCCACGGTCAGTACGCCCGGCATCACCGGCTCCTGGGGAAAATGTCCTGCAAAGAACTCCTCCCGGTAGCTGACGCATTTATAACCAACGGCAAACTCTCCGGGCTCGTAATCCTCGATGTAATCCACCAGCAGAAATGGGTGGCGGTGGGGAATGATTTCCTTTATCTGATTGATATCCAGATGCTTCATACTACGCCTCCTCAATCACAAACAGCGGCTGGCCGTACTCCACGGCCTCTGCGTTTTCTACGCAGACCTCCCGGACGACACCGTCACAGTCGCTGGTAATCTCGTTCATCAGCTTCATGGCTTCCACGATGCCCACAACCTGACCCTTTTTTACCGAATCTCCGGCCTTTACGAAGGGATCCGCGTCCTCGGACGGGGCGGTATAGAATACGCCCACCAGAGGGGAGGTAATCGTTTTGCCGGGCTTCTGTGTGTCGGGTACCCGGCTCACAGTACCTAGCTCTGCCGCTGTTCCTGCTGCGCGGACAGCTGAACCTTCCGTTGTCAGGCCCACATTTGCGCCTGTTAAAAGCTGCTCTGCGCTTAGGGCTGATGATCCGCTGATCTGAATCTTCTGCTTCTTCTTTTCCAGCTTTATCTTCGTCCCGTTCTGCTCGTAGCTAAAGCTGTCCAGATTCGATACGGAAACACTGTCAATTAGCTTTAAGATATTTTCAAATTCCATATTCCATATCCTCCTACGCTTCATACTTCTTCAGAAGCAGGCTGGCGTTGTGTCCGCCAAAGCCCAGGGAATTGGTAAGCGCATAGCGTACCTCTTTTTCCACCGGCGCGCCGATGGCGTAATTCAGGTCGCACTCCTCATCCGTTTCCCGGGTTCCCACCGTCTGGTGAATATAATTTTCCTCCACCGCTTTCGCGCAGACTACAAACTCCACGCCGCCTGCCGCGCCCAGCAGATGGCCAATCATGGACTTGGTGGAATTGATAACCACGTCCTTTGCCGCTTCACCGAAGGCTGCCTTGATGGCCCGGGTCTCGTAAAGGTCATTGTGATGAGTGGCCGTTCCGTGGGCGTTGATATAATCCACCTCTGACGGCCGGACGCCGCCCTCTTTTATGGCCAGCTCCATGGCTTTGGCCGCGCCGCTTCCATCCTCACTGGGGGATGTGATGTGGAAGGCGTCTCCGGTGGCCCCATAGCCCACCAGCTCCGCGTAGATCCGCGCGCCCCGCGCAAGCGCATGCTGAAGCTCCTCCAATACCACCACGCCTGCGCCCTCGCCCAGTACAAAACCGCTCCGGTCTTTGTCAAAGGGAATGGACGCCCGGGCCGGGTCTGTCTCTTCTGTCAGAGCCGTCAGCGCCTGGAAGCCTGCCACGCCGGTGGGGCAGATACAGCTCTCCGCACCGCCTGCCAGCATGATATCCGCGTCATCGTACTGGATAGCCCGGAACGCGTCGCCGATGCAGTGGGTTCCGGACGCGCAGGCTGTCACCACATTGGTGCATTTTCCGCGCAGTCCCAGCTGGATGGAGATATTGCCTGCTGCCATATTGGAAATCATTTTCGGCACCATCAGGGGCGCTACCCGCTTTACATTCCCCTTCAGGATCTTTGCGTACTCGTTCTCCACTGTCTCCAGGGAGCCGATGCCTGAGCCTACGATGACACCTGCCCGGAAGGGATCCTCCTCTTCCAGATGCAGATCCGCATCCGCAAAGGCCTCTTTGGCCGCTGCCACCGCATACTGGGAAAAACGTTCCATGCGCTTTGCTGCCTTAGGCTCCATACGCTCTGCCGCATCAAAATCCCTGACCTCCGCCGCCAGCTTTACCTTAAAGCTTTCTGTATCAAAACGGGTAATCTCACCGATTCCTACCCGGCCCTCCCGGATTCCCTGCCAGAATTCCGGTACGGTATTGCCGATGGGGGTCACTGCGCCCAGTCCCGTTACAACCACTCGTCTTTTCATTTATTTCTAAGCTCCTCTAATTCGCCTGTGTTACATTACCATGCCGCCGTCTACGTTCAGTACCTGTCCGGTGATATATGCCGCGTCGTCGGAAGCCAGGAAGGCCGCCGCTTTTGCCACATGCTCCGGTTTTCCAAAATGTCCCAGCGGAATCTGGGCACTCATCTGCTCTCTGATTTTCTCACTGAGCTTGCCCGTCATGTCTGTCTCGATAAAGCCTGGCGCAATGGCGTTGACCGTAATACCGCGGGCCGCCAGCTCCTTCGCCGCCGTCTTTGTCATGCCGATAACGCCTGCTTTGGAAGCCGCGTAGTTGGTCTGGCCTGCATTTCCGACGATGCCGACTACCGAGGCCAGATTGATGATGCGGCCCGCCCGCTGCTTCAGCATCTGCCGGGACACAAAACGCATGGTATGAAAGGTTCCCTTCAGGTTCGTGTCCAGGACTGCGTCGAATTCCGCCTCGGACATTTTCATCAACAGATTATCCCGGGTAATGCCCGCGTTGTTGACCAGAATGTCGATCCGCTTGTATTGTTCCAGTACGCCGTTTACCATCTGTTCACAGGCTGCGTAATCAGCCACATTGCATTGCCAGGCTGCCGCTTTGCCGCCTGCCGCCTCGATGGCCTGCACCGTTTCGGCTGCCGCCGCTTCGGAGCCGTTGTAATTGACGATGACAAAGGCCCCCTTTGCCGCCAGCTCTATGGCGATGGCCCGGCCAATGCCCCGGGACGCGCCTGTTACCAGGGTGATTTTTCCGTCTAAACTCATTCTTTTATCTCTTTCCTGTCCCAGCTTTCCTTTTTCGAAAACTGCCTTCTTTAAAATCTGCTTTTTCCTGTTTTTACTGTACCAGACTCTCCATGTCTTCCCATGCTGCCACATGATAAACCTTCACGCCCGGGTTGATTTTCTTCAGAAATCCGGCAAGCGTCCGACCCGGTCCGATTTCCACAAAGGTATCCGCGCCGTCCGCGATCATGGCCTCCACGCTCTGCTGCCAGCGCACCGGAGAGGATACGCCCTTCGCCAGAAGCGGAGCGATTTCCGCTTTATCCGTAACCTTTGCCGCCGTCACATTGGCGTAGTAAGGTACGTCTAACTCATGGAATTCTACTTTGGCAAGCTCCTCTGACAGCTTCTCTCCCGCGCTTTCCAGGAGTGGGGAATGGAACGGTCCGCTGACCTTCAAGGGAACCACACGTCTGGCCCCTGCAGCCTTCAGCTTTTCCGCTGCCGTCTCTACCACCGCCGTTCTTCCGGTAATCACAAGCTGACCCGGACAGTTATAATTGGCAATGGTCACGCCATCGACGCCGGAAAGCACCGTCTCGATCACTGCCGTCTCCATCCCCAGCACCGCGCACATGGCTCCCTCACCTGCCGGGATCGTATTTTGCATGAGCAATCCCCGCTTCCGCACCAGACGGATGGCGTCCGGTGGACTCATGCCGCCTGCCGCCGCGATGGCCGCATACTCGCCAAGGCTTAAGCCCGCCGTCATATCCGGTCTGAAGCCACGCTTTCGAAGCTCTGCCGCCATGGCCAGACAGGCCGTCACCAGACAGGGCTGGGTGTATTCTGTCAGGTGGATCTGCTCATTTTCCTCAAAGCAGGTATCCTTAAGGTCGAAATCCAATGCCGCGTCCGCCTCGTCAAAAAGCTGCCGCGCCAGGGTACTATTTTCGTAAAAATCCTTTGCCATGCCCACCTTCTGGGCTCCCTGTCCCGGGAACATCCACACGGTTTTACTCATACTTTGCCGCTCCCTTTAAGACCTTTTCCGTCTCTGCCATAACGTTTTCCACGACTTCCTTACAGGGAAGCTCATCCTTCACCAGTCCTGCTATCTGGCCTGACATAACACTGCCGTCTTTCACATCGCCCTCCACAACAGCCTTTCGAAGGCCGCCCAGGGTCAGATATTCCAATTCCTCTGCTGTGGCTCCCGCCGCTTCCATTTCCAGATACTTCTTTGTCATTTCATTGCGAAGCGCCCGGACCGGATGACCGGTGGTCCGGCCTGTAACGCGGGTGTCGATATCCCGGGCTTTCAGCACCTTCTCCTTATAATTCGGATGCACCTGGCACTCGGTGGTGGCCACAAATCGGGTGCCCATCTGCACGCCCTCCGCACCCAGCATCAGGGCCGCCGCCACGCCTCTGCCGTCGGCGATGCCGCCTGCGGCGATAACCGGAATCTCTACCGCGTCCACCACCTGGGGCACCAGCGCCATGGTGGTACTCTCGCCCACATGCCCGCCGGACTCGCAGCCCTCGGCCACTACCGCGTCTGCGCCGCAGCGCTCCATGCGCTTTGCCAGGGCCACGGAGGCAACCACCGGAATTACCCTGATGCCTTTGGATTTCCACAGATCCATGTATTTTTCCGGGTTGCCCGCACCGGTGGTGACTACTGCCACGCCCTCCTCGGCAATGACCTGCGCCACCTGGTCCGCGTAGGGACTCATCAGCATCACATTGACGCCAAAGGGCTTATCCGTACACTTCTTTGTTTCCCGAATCTGCTCCCGCACCCATTCCGCCGGAGCGTTGGCCGCGCCGATAATGCCAAGGCCGCCGGCTTCCGATACGGCTGCCGCCAGATGATACTCGGCCACCCAGGCCATGCCGCCCTGGATAATCGGATACCGGATTCCCAGTAAATCTGTAATTCTTGTCTGCATATGTTCTGCCTTTCCTTTGTTTTCCGCCGCATGCCACATCCGTTTTTCCGGGCTGCTTCACGAAACGAACTTTTATTTATGGTTCTCAATATAAGTGATGACGTCCTGTACTGTCTCCAGCTGTTCCAGATCCTCAGACGGGATTTCCATATCGAACTCTTCCTCCAGCGCCATAACCATCTCAAACAGGTCCAGGGAATCGGCCTTTAAATCCTCTTTGAAGGACGCTTCCAGCGTTACGCTCTCTTCCTCTACATTCAGGTTCTCTGCTACAATTTTCTTAATCTGCTCTAACATTTTCATTTTCTCCTTTTGTTTTAAAAATTTGTTTTTTAATCCCGGTTCCACTCCGTCACCGCCGCTCCCCAGGTCAGTCCGCCGCCGAACCCTGCCAGCACGATTTTCTGTCCCTTTTTCAGCTGTCCGCTCCGGTTCAGCTCATCCAGCAGGATGGGGATGGAAGCGGATGAGGTGTTGCCGTAATGCTGCAGGTTCATGGGGAACTTTTCACCCGGTTCCTCCAGGCGTCTGGCCACGGCCTCCACGATGCGGCGGTTGGCCTGGTGCAGTATGTACCGGGAAATGGCTTCTTTGTGAATGCCATTTTTTTCCAGTACTTTTTCGATAACCTGCGGAACCCTCCGGACCGCGAATTTGAACACGGCCTGCCCATCCATTTCCATAAAATAGCTGCCTGCCGGTTCGCTGTTTCTTTCGCCCGCCGAACGAAACGGGCTGCTGCCATACCTGCCTCGCAGTGTCAATGCTTCGCCTGACGCGCCGTCAGCGTAAGTCGCCGGAAGAAAAGGGGTTCCCGCCTCCGCGCTCACCGCCACGGCTCCCGCCCCGTCTCCAAAGAGGATGCAGGTGCTCCGATCCTGCCAGTCTGTCAGCTTGGACAGGCACTCGCTTCCGATGATCAGGGCCTTTTTTACAAAGCCCGCCGCCATGTAAGCATTTACAGTATTCCATGCCACCACAAAGCCGCTGCAGGCTGCGCTCAGGTCAAAGCACTGGGCTTTTTTTGCCCCGATGGCTGCCTGCACCTCGCAGGCCGTACAGGGCATGACGCGGGTCGGCGAGATGGTAGATACCAGAATCATATCCAGCTCCTCTGCATCCATTCCGGCGTTCTGAAGCGCCCGCCGGGCCGCCTCTGCTGCCAGATCCACGCAGGTCTCCTCTGTTGCGATATGCCGTTCCTCAATTCCGGTCCGTTCCCGAATCCACCCGTCGCTGGTCTCCACCAGCCCGGCGATATCATCGTTGGTCACGACCTTCCCCGGCACACAGGAGCCGGTGCCTTTGATAACTCCAATCATGGCGTCTTTCGTTCCTTTTGCTTTCTGTTTTTAGTGTCTTGTAATTCAACAAAGGGGATTGTAGCAGATGGGATGGGGGTGTGGACTTTACAAAAATGGGGAAAGTGTAAGAATAAGGACGATAGACGGACGAAAACGACGTGGCGTCTGGGCGGGAAATTTTCCACGCTCGCCCAGACGCCACGCCGTTTTCTGTTCGTTGATATATTTTTATGTTTTTTAGTCCCTTCGGATAATCCTCAGATGCACCACCATCTTCCCCTTCAGCTCGCTCTTCAGTATCGGGCCGAAGATGCGGGAGTCCATGGACTGGATGCGGTTGTCGCCGAGGACGAAGTACCGGTCGGCGGTCAGGGTGCAGGGATAGGTCAGGTTATTACCCTCGGGGGCGCTTTCGCCGTTGGCGTAGGGCTCGTCCTGGGGCTCGCCGTTTATGAAGAGCCGGCCATCCTTAAAGTCTACTTCGTCGCCGGGCAGACCGACGATACGTTTTACGTATTGTTCACCGGAAGGCAGACGCACAGAGACGATGTCGCCGCGATGGTATTCTGGGACGATGCGGAGATAGAGAGCCAGCTCGCCATCGTCCAGGGTGGGATACATGGAGTCGCCCTTCACGAAAAAGACCCCCACCACCAGCTGAAAGAGGAGTACAATCAGCAAAAGCAGCGCCAGAAACTCTTTGAACTGCCGGAACCAGCTGCGCTTTTTACCGTCATATCTTCCTAAAATTCTCTTCTTCACGCCTCTTTCTCTCTCTTTCTGTTCAGGACTGCAGCCAACAGATGCAGAATTACACCCAGCCCCATCAGACTGGCTGCCGCAAGCTTCCCGGTGCTGCTGGTAAAGGTCTGCGCCATGGAGCCCACCCTCGGGATCGATTTTACGACCCGTCCAATGAAATAATAATAGGGAATCGGACTCATATCATTTTCCTCGTTGGCATCGCCCTTGGTGATAAACTCGCCCATAACCGTGCTGTTGGTCACCACCCGATGGGTAATCACAGCACTTCCGCCCTGTACGCTGTAAAACGCGATGACGTCCCCCTCCTGCACCTCTGTGGGATCCATATTTTCCACATACACCAGACTGCCTGTAGGGATCGCCGGTTCCATGCTGCCGCTGACTACCGTATAGAGCTCATAACCCAGCATCCGGGGTATGGTCAGGGGCACGCAGGCCGCAATCAGCACCACCAGAGCCAGGGTTCCCAGCGTACTGCAGATGACCGCCAGCGGATTTCTGCCTTTTTTCTTATTCTTACTCACGGCTTTTGCTTCCTTTCCGAATGCATACTTTATACCGGCAGGATCTGCCGGTGGCAGCTCCTTACGGATACTTCGTAACAGAAACGGGGATAGGGCCCGTCTCCGAATCCTATCCTCGTCTTCTTCTCATTCTTTCCTGCTTTTTATTCCTCGGATTTCATCCGCTTCCGAATCCATACTGCAAGTACCAGTAACGCTGCCAGAGCGCCCACGCCGATGACCACTGCCGCCGCAAACGGGAATGCCTTCGCGCCATTGCCGTCCAGGTCAATATTCGCTGCCGGCGCCTGATTTTCATCCAGGTCTACCAGGTTGTCGGGGGTGGTTACCTCCACGTTATCGTCGTTATCGTCGTTGTCGCCTTCGCCCGCAACGCCGCCGTTCGCGTCCGCGCCTGCCGCTGCTCCGCCGCCTGCGCCGTTACCGCCTGCGTTTGTGCCGCCGCCATTGACCGTAGTCACGCCCGGCACAACCACCGTCACCACATTGGTGGTGTCAGCGCCCGGAATCGTAATGGTTCCGGCCTCGCCCCGTGTATACACGAAGGTAAATACATTCTCCGCCTCATTGGCGCTCAGAGTCTTGGTCAGAGCCAGCGCCTGCGGTACATAATTCTCAATATACTTGTAAGCCACGATGGGCTTGTCGCCCACATTTCCATAGAACGTGCTGTCCGCAGCCAGCTGTCTGCCGGAAGCGTCCTGATACTTCACGGTATAGGCCACCAGATTGCCCTTGATACCGTAAGCAACCACATAATCTGCGTCGCCTTCCACACGGAACGCTGTGGCATTGACCGTATTGTTGTCGCGGCCGCTCAGACGCACGCCCTTCACATAATAGCGATCATCCGTCACCTGAATCGTGCTCAGGTCAAAGGATACCTGCGCCCCATACTGCAAATCAGAAATGGTTACGCTGTCCTGACCGCCGATGGTTCCCTGATTGCCCGCATGGAGCGTCACCTGATAGGAATATCCCTTCGGAGCCTCCGCCGCGTCCGCAGTCAGAATCGACAGACTCAGTAAGAAGGTGATTGCCGCTGCCGCTGCTGCCAGTTTTTTGAATGCTTTCATTCGGCTCACTCTCCTTTCTGTCCATTCTTACGTCTTTTGGATGATTTTACTCCGATAAACAGGAGCACCAGTCCACTGGTCAGTCCCAGCAGACAGAACAGCAGGATGTGGGCCGTATCGCCGGTCTGTACCCGGTTCGTAATCATCCTTGTCTCGGTATGTACCTTACCCGGCGTGTGCTTCACCACGCTTGCAGTGACCTTTTCCACCGCAAATGTCATCTGAAGCTTCGCCAGGGTCTTCTGGTAATCGTTATTCTGGGTTTCGCCCTCGACCGTTACCTTCAGAGTCACTGTGCCGGATTTGCCGGGCTCCAGTCTGTCCAGGTAAAAATAATCGTTCAGGGTGTCCGTGGCCTGATGGAGTCCCTCCAGCTTTCCTGTGGTGCTCTCGCCGCCCACATTTTCGCTGTTGTAAATCTCAATCTCCTGACCCTTCGGACCCTTGTAAGCCAGGCGGTAGGAATAAGCGCCGCCCTTAGCCACATCCGCCGCGTCCTCCAGGGACTGGATGGCCTCGTTGGTCATATACCAGTCGGTAGAACCGGTATCGGAATTCTTAATCTCTACTTTCAGGGTAATGCTGTCGCCGGGCTGCACATTGCCGGCTTCGTCCGCCAGGGTGCCGGAATCAAAATTGCTGACAATCTTTTTCCCGTTAAATTCGGCCCGCCAGCCGTCCTGACCCTTCAGTTCTTCCGCATGGGCTGTAAGACTTCCGCCCGCCAGCATCACCAGTGCCATCGCAAGGCACAATACTTTTTTCTTCATCTTCTTGTACCCCCTCTTAATTTCCTGACACATTGGTAATCACATCGGAGATATCCACGCCCCAGGCACTCTTCACCGCGTCGGCTGCGTTATGAGTCTGCACCGCCTCAGCGGAAATGCCTACCCGGAAGGAATATCCGTCATAATCATAGGTATATGTATAGGTCGTCGCATTGCCGCTCTGTTCAACGGATTTGGTCATCATATCCCGAATCGCCGGGGCGATGCTCAGATAATCCGCGAAATCCACGGACTCACCAGCCTTCAGCGCTCCGTTCAGGTACCAGATGCTGCGCTCCGCCGTCCTGGCGGAGGTATCCTCTGCCCAGCCATTGGCTTCCGTAACATGCAGGTCTATCAGATTCGGATCCAACGTAGTCACCGGTACCTCATTGCCCTCTTTATCTGTCCAGCTTTTTGTGACAATCACACGCACATAGCTGTCAATGTTGCCGCTGTTGCGTACCTCCAGGTGCTCATCATAATGCTTTCCCGGTACCAGGAACTCGCCGTCCTTCAGAAGATCCCCAAGCAGCTCTCCCCCGGTCACCATCCACTCGCCGTTCTTATCGTAATTCCGGGCGCCGACGGTCTTATCATTTTCCAGAAGTGTGATGCCGATACTGGACATCTCCACGCCCGCCACGTAATTCTCGCTGTAGTAGGTCAGCGCTGCCCGCGTGCTTCCCACAGTGCTTCCCAGAAGCAGGAGCGCCGCAGCGCCCAGGAGCAGGGCGGTCTTTTTCGGAAATCTGTTCTTTTTCTTCTTCATCTTGCCCGTCCTCCTTTAATTTCCTGCCGTCTTCTGAAACCGTGCCGGTCCGTTGGGGAGCAATGCCCCGTTCTCGTCGTAGCTTTCCGGAGCGCACTCCTGAACTACGATGACATTCAGCTCGGTGTCCTCTGTCACATCCCCCAGGAGTTCCTGCGGAATCTTAATATTCAAGGTTCCTGTGGTCTCGCCCGGCTGAACCAGGTCGCTGTAGTACCAGTAGCCGTCGCCGCCATTGCTCCATTTCCTGGAGCCGCCGTCCGCGAAGGTCAGGCTATACTCGCTTCCCGCAAATGCGGTTGCCCGGACGTAGCAGGCGTAATCGCCGATATTCTGAATCGATACGATTTTCGTGCCATTTTCCACCCGCTCGTCAATCTCCGTCTTCGTCTGTCCCAGGTTAAAGACTGCTCCGCCGGAGACCTCTGTATAAGTTGTAAAATAAGCGTATGCGCTTCCCACGGATGCGCCGCCCGCCAGCACCAGACCAGCCGCTGCAAGGCAAAGGGCTTTTTTACTCAGTCTTTTCATCCTTAGTTCACCTCCACCTTATCGATGTCATTTCGCCAGTCTACGATTTCTCCGTTCTTATAGAAGGTATTGACTACGCCACTGCCGCCGTTCTGGCGCTTGTCATAAGTATTTGTAAAGCTTACGGAGCTCGGCGTGTAGGGCTCCAGCTCTGCCGGTTTATCGCCGCCCGTTACCTTCCAGTCGCTGTTGGGATTGGCGGTGATGGTCGTCTTCTGAGTGGGGTCTGTGGTCAGCGAGTAGCTGGCGCCGGTATAGACCTCGGTCACCGTCACCTCCGCCCCTGCCGGAAGATCCGTGATGGTCAGGGACCGGCTTCCGGTATCCGTAAAGGAAAGCTTGTATACATTGCTTGTTGTGGTTCCGTCCGGATTCGGTACGGACACCTCATATACGAAATACGCGCCGCCCAGGGATGCATTGTAGCCGATCAGATCCTTGACAATCTCCAGATCCCCAAGACGCTCCTGCCGCTCCGGCTTCAGGCCGACTGCATTGTCGCCGGTCAGATTATAAACCCAGGCGTCGCTGCCTGTGCTGTAGACATAATTATTCGGCACGGAAATCAGATACGGATTAAAGCTGTAGATATAGCTGTCTGTCACCACATCGTCCACCAGCACCAGGTAAAGTCCCAGCTCCATCGGCAACTCCAGCTTTACGCTGTCACTGTCTTTTGCTTTGACTGCCCGGTAATCTTCCGTCATCCCTGCTGCCAGCTCCGCCGCTGTGGCCGCCATTGCGGTCCATTCCTCTGTCCTTGTCTCGCTGTTTACCTTATCCACGCCCAGAGTGGTGTAAGCGTCCTTCGCCTTATACGCGCCGGTCTCGGTGATATCTGCCACCTGATACAGTTTTACGGTCATAGGCAGCTTATACAGCTCCTCGTTATAGTCCGCTCGTTCCTCATCCGGATTCGCAGGCTCCGGGTACACATTCTTCGCCAGCTTGAACTCGATGCTGCCTTTCTGGGACAGATCCACCGGCAACGCCGCGTACGCGCTCGGAAGCTTCAGGCCTGCCAGCGTCAGTGCCAGCGCCAGAATGCACGCTCCTCCCATCTTCACCCTCTTATTCATCATCGCGTTTTCCTCCTTGCTTTTTGTGTCTTCCAAACAGGAATTTCATGATTAATATCACCAGTATGGTCACAGACAGTCCCATTATCAGATAGAGCATGTAATAATTCTGCACTGCCTGAACCATGGTCTCTGCCACTGTATTCTGCACTTCTTCCTCTCCGGTATAAGGTACTCTCTTTCCCCTCACCAGAAGGCGGTGGGAATTGACTCCATAGGGCGTACAGGTAAATAATGTCACCTGATCCGCGTCCGGATCCACCTTCATGGCTTCTGTCAGCGTATCCATATCGTCTTTCTCTACCATGGGAAGAATCTGATCCACTTCATAGGCCAGCACTTCGTCCAGCATATGAATGTAAAATTTATCTCCCGGCTGCAGCTGATCGATGTCTGTAAAAAGCCGCGCGCTGGGCAATCCCCGGTGGGCTGCCAGTACAGAATGACTTCCTTCTCCGCCAATGGGAAGCTTCGTGCCGTTCAGATGGCCGACGCCGGTCTGCAGCACATCTTCACCGGTTCCGTGGTAAATGGCCAGCTTGATGTTGATCTTTGGGATGGAGAGATACCCCATCACGCCATCGCCTGCGATATTCAGTACATTCCAGTATTCCGTATCCTCCAGCTTCGTATCTTCAGCGCCAAATACATCGCCGTAGAGGTTATTGTCGGTAAAGGACGAGTTGAAGGCTCTGGCTTTCTCCCATTCCTCTGAGAAATCCTCCGGCGTCATGGGCTCCATGGCCGCCTCGTAGGTACTGATAAGCTTACTCTGCCGATAGGTGTTCCACTGATTGGATATGGTGGGATATGTCAGAACTCCCAGACCAACCAGAAACAGCAGCCCCACCAGAAGATTCGTGATTTTTCGCTTCATGGTTACTCCTTCGGTGTCGCGGTATCTTCCATTTTTTTCTTCTGTTTTCTATCCCACAGGAACAAGGCTGCGATAAAGACGGCTGTCACAGCCAGTCCCACGATGACCCAGAGCAGATAATTGGTATGCATGCTGACCTGACCCTTCGTCTCTTCCTTCGCTATGGTCGTCTCCGGATCGTAGGAAACCCGGTGTCCCTGTACCAGAAGCCGGTGGGAATTCACGCCGTAGGGGGTGCAGGTGAGCAGTGTCACCAGATCCTCGCCGGGCTCCACCGCCAGGCTCTCAGTATCCTCCGGCTCTACCACCTGAATGTTATCCACCTCATAAGCCAGTGTCTCATCCAGCACATGAATCAGAAAATGATCACCCAGCTCCAGCTTATCCAGGTCTGTAAACAATGACGCGCTCGGCAGTCCCCGGTGTGCGGAAATAACTGCGTGGCTGTTCTCGCCTCCGATGGGAAGGGAGCTGCCCTCCAGATGGCCTGCTGCCTTCTCGAGAACCGTGGTCTCCGTGGTATGGTAAATCGGAAGCTTCACCTGAATCTTCGGAATCTCGATAGTTCCCATCATGCCGTCCCCGGTCAGGTTCAGGCTCGCCATGTACTCTGAATCCGGTTCGTCGGACGCCTGGGCGATGGCGAAGGAATCGGGAAGGATGCTGGGAAGCAGGGAGGCATTGTAGGCTTTCGCCCGCTCCCATTCTGCTTCGTAATCAATGCCATCTCCATTTTCCAGGTCGGACACCTGACTTTCGTAGGTGCTGATAAGACGGCTCTGTCGGTAGCTGTTCCACTGGTTTGCCACCAGCGGGTACAGCAATAAGGACAAACCGGCTAAAAATAATATGATTATTCCAATTACTTTTCCTTTATTCTTCATCCGGACTCTCCTTGTTGCTGTAAATGTTTTTATATGGGAGCCAGAGGACTAACGCCCTCTGACTCCTTAAATGCTATGATGTCTCGTCTGTGTTGCCGTTGTAACGCGTGTTACTTATGTAACTGGTGTTACTTACTTATTGTCATTCTTCTTGCGGCTTGCAAAGAACAGGAATGCTGCTGCAATCATGATAGCGCAGCCGCCGATGGTGAAGATTGTGGTACCGATGCCACCGGTGGACGGCAGGGCAGAAAGCTTGGTATCAGTAAGTGTATCGCTTACAGATACATTCTGTAACTTACCATTATCTGTTGCTGTAGGAAGCGTAATCGTAACCTGTTTTCCTGCTGCATTAATAGAATATCCAGACGGAGCCTTTGTCTCTTTGAACCAGTAGGTTCCCTCGTCGAGGCCTTTCACCCGAACTGTACCGCTTGTTGCAACTACTGTTGATGTTGCTCCTTCTTCTTCATTTGATAATGCTAACTTATATACACCATCTGTCTCTTTTACAAAATATAACTTATCAGTCTCATTTGCTGTAACTTTGCCATCTTTTTCTTCAAAGTTCTTGTATACCTCAAACTCTGCTCCATTCAGCTGTTTTCTATCTTTTTCATTCTCAGCGTCATCTGTCTTAGTCAGTGTGATATCGCCAGTCCAGCCTTCTTCGTTATCTCCACCTGTCTCTGTTCCGTTACGATACGCATTTGCTGTATTCTTATAAATGCCTCCATCTGCTGTTCCTTCTGCTGCTGTAACGATTGCTGCATAGGTAACTACTACTGTCTGGCCTGCATGTGCATTTTCTTTACCAATATACTTAGTTAAATCAATGGTAACTGCGCCTGTAGCCGAATCTTTTGTCATGGTGTAATCCGTGTCTTTTGTCAGTGCAGCATTGCCTACTGTAAGGCTTGTAATATCTGTAATATCCAGACCGGTCGGCGTATCTACAATAGTAAATACGTTATCTTTTGAATCAGCTTTTTCAAACGCCGGGAATGTTGTTGTAATCTCAAAGGTAAGCGTCTCGCCGCGTTTTACAAATTTATTGCCTGTTGCTTCAATCTTCTGCTTTTTTGTCAGTTCGTATCCGGTCGATTTTGCAGTTACTTCTGCGTTTTTAGCCTGCAGCGTTTCTGCTGTATTATCATAAGTCTCCGCTACCATCGGTGCATAGTTAATCTTGTTGCCTGATGCGGTAATAACATATGCGCCCACCGGAACATTGTTAAATGTAACGTTCGTCACTCCAACTGCATGCTGCTGCTGAATCGGAGTTCCAGCTGCGGCTGCGGAAAGTCCCGCCCAGTCAGTTACTATGTACTTATTATTTGCTGTATCCAGTGTTACATAAGGCTGTGCCCAATCGCTACAACCCAGGCATTCTCTGCTTCATTTAAGGTAATTGCCGCATACAGATTTACGGTTTCCTCTTCCTGTGCAGACAGTCCCTTTACTTCGATTTTACTTGTCGGCGCTGCCGCCATTGTTGTCATGCTCATTCCAAGCACCATGGCCAGTGTTAATAACACTGCCCAAATCTTTCTGTACTTCTTCATAGCATTTCATCCTTTCTTTTTTGGGATTCTCCCATTTTATTTTGTATACTTTTTATTTTGTATACTTTTTCTTTCTATACAGAACCAGCGCTGCTGCCATCATCAGCATGCCGCCGATTGTATACCAATAGGTTCCGATTCCTCCGGTACTCGGAAGCTCGTACATCGGTGTGTTCTTGAAGTAATAGCTGTAAATTACTACACCGGTTTTGTTGCCATTAGCACCTGTTTCCTCTGTTGTAGCACATTCCACAGGATTACCAGATGCGTTTGTGACTGTCAGACTTCCGTCCTTGCCTACAGTAATTGTCCAGGTATCCTCGCTCAGTGCGTAGTTGCCGGGAGCTGTGGTTTCCTTGAGTGTATAGGTGCCTTCCGGAATCATGGATACATCGTTATTATCCGCGTCTTTCCAGGTTACGACTCCACCACTTTCGGAAGTACCCGTATAGGTAGTTGCGGGATTC
>ERZ827088.3080-NODE-3080-length-16082-cov-3.354215_pt1 | contig 16082 bp, 13 predicted proteins | sample MGYA00519922_ERZ827088 | MGnify/ENA primary metagenome ERZ827088 (study PRJEB31778, sample SAMEA3449254) | human gut metagenome | biome: human gut; feature: human-associated habitat; material: faeces | place: United Kingdom | collected 2010/2012 ... | reverse complement strand
GAGCGCCGGCGCGCCGGCCTCCCGCGCCATCTCGTCCAGCGCGTCCTGCAGGCACACGGCCGAAAGAAAGGCCAGATGTTCGTTCCCCGTCTGCGCGCAGACGTTGAGCTTCTGGAAGGTCGAAACGCTCTCGCGCACCATGCCCGCAAGCGCTTCGCCCTGGGCGGCGGACGGAGCGGACGCCGCGCGCCCGCGCACAAAGGCGTCCGTGCCGCGCAGCGCGTCGCGGCAGAAGGCGCGCAGCGCCTGCGGGGTCTTGGCGCGCACGGCGCCCGCGCAGGCCGCGAGGAACCCCGCGGGCACCTCCATGCGCTCCAGGTCCTCCCGCTGCGCCTTGAGCCCGCGCGCAAAGTAGCGGCCGTTGGCATAGGCGCAGGCGTCGCTGCACTGCATCAGCAGCGCGCCCGCCCAGTACCGCGCCCGGCCTACGTCCTCCTCCGCACACAGGCGGCCGAAGTGCGCATAGGCCTCGTCCACCCGCTGCCGCGCGGCGCGCAGCATGTGCGCGGAATCCGAAAGGTTCCTGCGCAGCGCCGCCTGCAGATCCGCAAAGCGCGCGGCGTCGGCCGCGCCGCGGCAGTAGAGCACGCGCGCCTCGGCCACAAGGGGCGTGAGGTTGTCCGAAAAGTCGGCGATTCTCTCCAGGCGCTCCCAATCCATGGGAAAGAGGTCGTACCCCACGTCTTCGATCCAAAAGGTGCGGCTGAGCGCCAGGGCGCGCCCGGTTGCCGGGACAAAGTACAGGTCCACGTCGGAAACCGCGCTCTGGCCGCCGGTGACAAAGGAGCCGTAGGCGACCAGCAGGCTCACATCCTGCGCAAACTCCCCGGCGACAAGGCGCGCCATGTGCTCGGCATAGCGCTGGTTTCGGGTCATCTTCTTCCCTCCCGGTTTGGCTGTCGGAAAAAGTGTACCATGAAGCGGGCGCGTTTTCAATCGTCCGCAGGGGAGAAAAGTCCGCCTCCTGCAGCGCTTGCGCAAAATTTCTGCAAACAGGATTGCGCCCGCATCCGCGAGCTGATAGAATAGAAGGGAACGGCACATTTCACAGAACGAACAGAGGGAATCCATATGGCAAGCAACATCAAGGACATGACCCAGGGCCGGCCGGCCCGACTGATCTTCGCCTTCGCCCTGCCGCTGATGGTGGGTATCGTGTGCGGCGCTTATTCTTCCGTATGCATTACGGGTGCGCTGTGGTATGTAATGAAGACGAAGCTGGGTAAAAAGAACTAAGTTTTTTATTCAGTCAAAAGATAAGTACAAAAAAACATAGTATTAAGATAATTTTTCTTGATTTTCGTGCGATGCGTAAGCGAGCACGAGACATAAAAGGCAGATGGTGGATGCATCATCTGCCTTTTTATGTTATGATAATGTGCGGTACAAAATTTGAGTTACAGGAGATTATACATATATGAACGAACAATGGATACAAGCCCCCAAAATCGACGGCAACCAGGAGCTGGCCGCGCAGTTTCACGTGAGCCCCATGGCCATGCGCCTGATCCGCAGCCGGGCCGGGGAGAGCGAGGCAGAGGTCCGGGCCTATCTCTACGGCACCCTGGAGGATCTGGCGGACGCCCGGCTGATGAAGGGCATGACAGAGGCCGTGGAGCTGCTGCGTCAGAAGATCCGGGTGGGTGCGACCATCCGCATCATTGGCGACTACGACATTGACGGCGTGAACGCCACCCACATCCTGGTGACTGGCCTGCGCCGGGTGGGCGCGCAGGTGGACACGGTGATTCCCGACCGTCTGAAGGACGGCTACGGTATCAATGAGCACCTGATTGAGCAGGCGAAGGAGGCAGGTATCGACACCATCGTTACCTGCGACAATGGCATCGCCGCAGCCAAAGAAATCGCCTATGCAAAAGAACTGGGCATGACCGTCATTGTCACCGACCATCATGAGATACCCTATCGGGAAGAAGAAAATGGCACCCGCACCACGATCCTGCCCCCGGCGGATGTGATTGTGAACCCAAAGCAGGCTGACTGCCCCTATCCCTACAAAAAGCTCTGCGGCGCAGCCGTGGCCTGGCGGCTGGTGGAGGTACTCTATCAGGAGGCAGGCGTCCCCCGGGAAGAATTCCTCGATTTGGCTCAGTTTGCAGCCGTGGCCACCATCGGCGACATTATGGATCTGACAGGTGAAAACCGGATTCTGGTAAAATACGGATTAAAACAGTTATCAGATACTACCAACCCGGGTTACCGGGCTCTGCTAGCTGTCAACGGCCTGGAGGGTAAGAAGCTCACCGCCTACCACATCGGCTTTGTCATCGGCCCCTGCATCAACGCCAGTGGCCGCCTGGACACTGCAAAGAGGGCACTGGAGCTGCTGGGCGCGTCCTCTAAGACCGAGGCGGAAAAGCTGGCCGGGGATCTGAAAGCCCTGAATGACAGCCGGAAAGACCTGACAGCAAAGGGAACCACCGAGGCTATCCGCCTTATCGAAGAGACCGATTTGGGTCAGGATAAGGTGCTGGTGGTCTACCTGCCCGACTGCCACGAAAGCCTGGCCGGTATCATCGCAGGCCGCATCCGGGAGCGCTATTTCCGCCCCTGCTTCGTGCTGACCGACGGTGAGGAGGGCGTGAAGGGATCGGGCCGTTCCATTCCCGGATATCACATGTTCGAGGAAATGACGAAGGTGGCGGAATTATTTACCAAATTCGGCGGCCACCCCATGGCGGCGGGCCTGTCCATCCCCACCGAAAATGTGGAGATTTTACGGAAGCGCCTCAATGAAAATTGCCGCCTGACCAATGAGGATCTGGTTCCGAAGCTGTCCTATGACGCTGTCCTGCCCATCCGGTATGCCGGGGAGCAGATTATAAAGGAGCTTGAGCTTTTGGAGCCATTTGGCAAGGAAAATGATAAGCCCCTGTTCGCGGCGGCAAATGTCCGGGTGAAAAGCGCCCGCGTCATCGGTAAAAACCGCAATGTCTTGAAGACTGTCCTGGAGGACGACAAAGGAAGCCGCCTGGAGGGTATCAGCTTCGGCGATATAGAAGCCGATCTGCATTACATAGAAAGCAAAGACACCGTCTGCCTGCTCTATTACCCGGAAATCAATGAATTTCAGGGGCGGAGAACCGTGCAGGCGGTCATTGAAAGCTGGAGATAAAAAACGACGGATCTGGTGCAAAAGCACATTTAATGGAAAAAAGTAGAAAATTAACAGATTAAATTATTGAAATTGTGCAAAAAACAGAGAAAAATCGTGAAAAGGGTTGTATACAGAAAATCGATGTTCTATAATAACCCTTAACTTCCAAAATAAAAAGACAACGAGGGGGAAAACGTTATGTCAGTAAACAAGAAGATAAAAGCGCGTTACGCGGAAATCGCTCAGTTTCTGGGCCTGTGTTTCAACGAAGAGTATTGTGTGGTTTATGGAGAGAAGGATGGCTTTACGCTTCGCATCAGCGGCCTGGACAATGGCCGGGGTATCGAGTATGGTATGGTCTGCGTATCGGTCGGTGTGTCTGAGAATGGCGTGAAGCTTGAACAGGATAAACAGTTCCGCAAGGAGCATAAGGGCGTCATGGGCATCGTACAGGAAAAGCATACTGTCCGGATGACCCTGAAGCAGTGTAAAAATATGGAGAAGCTTAAGGGCGTTCTGCAGGACTCCCTTCCGGCCTTCCTGGACATGCTGAAGCTGGAAGGATTTACCAATGGCTGTGAGCTCTGCGGCGAGGCCAAGGAGACCGGAGCAGCTTACGTGGCAGGCAATTCCATCTGCCTCTGCGACGAGTGCTACGACAAGGTCAGCGAGAACGCGGCGGCTTACACTGCAAATGAGAAGAACAAGAAGGAAAACCTGGTAGGCGGCGTCGTAGGCGCGCTGGTAGGCTCCCTGCTCGGCGTAGCCAGCATCATTCTGCTGAGCCAGATGGGTTATGTGGCAGCCCTGTCCGGCGTCATCATGGCAGTCTGCGCGCTGAAGGGCTACGAGCTTCTGGGCGGCAAGCTGACCAAGAAGGGTATCATCATCAGCGTAGTGATTATGATCATCATGACCTATGTGGGCGACCGCCTCGACTGGGGCATCATGATTGCCAGAGAGCTGGAGGTAGACGTTTTCTACGGCTACCGTCTGGTACCGCTGCTTCTGTCTGAGGAGATCATCGATGCGACCAGCTATGTGGGCAACCTGGTACTGGTATACGCCTTCCTGCTTCTGGGCGCCATCCCCACCATCCGCAACGCCATGCGCAGGGACAAGGTGGCAGGAACCATCTGCAAACTGCATTAAGAAACGAAAAAAACGGCCCGGCCTGTAAAAACGCAGACGGGCCGTTGGCGTTACAAAGCCCGTAAATCCGGCCTCCTGTCTTGTCAAACACCGGGAATCATGCTATAATGGGCAAGTATGTAAATACCGTGCTGACAGGACGGTAGTTTTTTGTTTTTAAAATTTAACAAAAAAAGGAAAGAAGAGGAAGAAACATGAAGAAGATTGAAGAATACGTCAGAAGCATACCGGATTTCCCGGAGGAGGGAATTATTTTCCGCGATATCACATCCGTACTGCAGGATGCGGACGGCCTTCATCTGGCCATTGATTCCATGCAGGCCCTGCTGGACGGCGTGGATTTCGACGTGGTCGTAGGAGCAGAGTCCAGAGGCTTCGTGTTTGGTACTCCGATTGCCTATAATCTGCATAAGCCCTTCGTACTGGTGCGGAAGAAGGGCAAGCTTCCCTGCGAGACCATTTCCCGCTCCTATGATCTGGAGTACGGTACCGCGGAGATCGAGATGCACAAGGATTCCATCAAGCCGGGCCAGAGAGTCGTTCTGGTGGACGATCTGATCGCCACCGGAGGAACCATCGAGGCGGCTGCGAAGCTGGTGGAGGAGCTGGGCGGCAAGGTCGTGAAGATCATTTTCCTGATGGAGCTGGCAGGCCTGAAGGGCCGGGAGCGTCTGAAGGATTACGATGTGGCGTCTGTCATCCGTTACGATGGAAAATAAATAATACAGGGGGACGAGTGAAATGAAGAAGTTTTTCGAGGAATTTAAGAAGTTTATTTCCAGGGGCAACGTCATGGATATGGCAGTCGGTGTTATCATCGGCGGCGCGTTCACCGCGATAGTCAATTCTCTGGTAAATGATATTTTCATGCCGGTGCTTTCCCTGATTACCGGCGGTTTTGATATTGCCGGCATGTCCGTGTCCTTCGGCGTGGGCGACAATGCGGCGACACTGAACTATGGCGCGTTCCTTTCCGCAGTAATTAATTTCCTGCTGATCGCGCTGGTGATCTTCTGCATCATCAAGGCCATGAATACCGCTAAGGACAAGATGCTGAAGAAGCAGGAGGAGGAAGCGCCCGCTCCGACCACCAAGAAGTGTCCCTATTGCATGTCTGAGATTGATATTCAGGCGACCAGATGTCCTCATTGTACATCTGAGTTGCAATGATTTGGATCAGCCTGAAGCACTTGCTGCTGAAGGCGTAAGAAAGTGATTCAGGAGTGCAAAATCCTATCGGCGAAGCCGATTTTCATGGATTTTGCATGAATTGTAACTGTGAAGGGACTGAACAGTTATAATTACAAAAAGGCAGGTGTTGATTATGGCAGAGACGAAAATCGGTGTAAAAAACAGAGATATGGAAGTGAACCGGGACGACGAGAATGTGAAGGCAATGCAGGATTTCACCAGTCCGGATGTCCTCTACAAAGAGCTGATCGCCAGCGTCCACAAGTACCATCCGTCCACCGATATCTCGATGATTGAAAAGGCCTACAAGATCGCGTCTGAGGCGCATCAGGGACAGCTTCGGAAATCAGGAGAGCCGTACATCATTCACCCCTTGTGCGTGGCCATTATCCTGGCGGATCTGGAGCTTGACAAGGAGACCATCGTGGCAGGACTTCTGCATGACGCGGTGGAGGATACGGTCATGACCACCGAGGAGATCGCGGCGGAATTCGGCGACGATGTGGCCCTGCTGGTAGACGGCGTCACCAAGCTGGGACAGCTGTCCTATTCCGCGGACAAGATCGAGATTCAGGCGGAGAACCTGCGGAAAATGTTCCTGGCCATGGCCAAGGATATCCGTGTCATCCTGATTAAGCTGGCCGACCGTCTGCACAATATGCGGACCCTTCAGTACATGAAGCCCGAGAAGCAGAAGGAAAAGGCCCGGGAGACTATGGACATCTACGCGCCCATCGCCCAGCGTCTCGGTATTTCCAAGGTCAAGAATGAGCTGGATGATTTATCGCTGAAATATCTGGAGCCGGAGGCTTATTATGACCTGAAGGAGCAGATCGCTGAGAAGCGGAGCGTCCGGGAAGCCTTCGTCCAGCGTATCGTGGCGGAAGTAAAGAATCACATGGACAACGCAGGGATAGAAGCCCATGTGGATGGCCGTGTAAAGCATTTTTTCAGTATCTATAAGAAAATGGTGAACCAGCACAAGACGCTGGATCAGATATACGATTTATTTGCGGTCCGGATCATCGTGGAGACGGTCAAGGACTGCTATGCAGCCCTGGGTATCATCCATGAGATGTACAAGCCCATTCCGGGCCGTTTCAAGGACTATATTGCCATGCCCAAGGCCAATATGTACCAGTCGCTCCATACGACACTGATTGGCCCCAACGGCCAGCCCTTCGAGATTCAGATCCGTACCTACGAGATGCACAAGACTGCAGAATACGGTATCGCTGCCCACTGGAAATACAAGGAGAGCAGCGACGGCAAGAAGCCGGTGGATCAGCAGGAGGCTGAGAAGATGACCTGGCTGCGCCAGATTCTGGAGTGGCAGCGGGATATGTCCGATAACCGGGAATTTATGAACCTCTTAAAGAGTGATCTGGATCTGTTCTCCGAGAGCGTGTATTGCTTTACGCCCAGCGGAGACGTGAAGACACTGCCCAGCGGTTCCACGCCCATCGACTTCGCCTACAGCGTCCACAGCGCGGTGGGTAATAAGATGATTGGCGCCCGGGTCAACGGAAAGCTTGTGACCATCGATTACAAGATTCAGAACGGCGACCGCATTGAGATTATTACGTCTCAGAATTCCCGCGGACCCAGCCGCGACTGGCTCAATGTGGTCAAGAGTACGCAGGCGAAGAATAAGATTAATCAGTGGTTTAAAAACCAGTTTAAAGAGGATAATATTTTAAAGGGCAAGGAGATGCTGACCCAGTACTGCAAGGCCAAGAGCATCAATATGTCCGATATCATGAAGCCGGAATTCCAGAATCTGGTAATGCGGAAATACGGCTTCAAGGACTGGGATTCCGTGTTGGCGGCCATTGGCCACGGCGGCCTGAAAGAGGGCCAGGTGGTCAACAAGATGGTGGAAGAGTATGAGAAGATCCACAAGAAGGAGATCACCGATGAGAAGGTTATGGAGGCGGTCACCGAGAACAGTGACAAGAAGCTGAAGCTGGCCAAGTCCAAGAGCGGCATCATCGTCAAGGGACTGACCGATGTGTCAGTGCGTTTTTCCAAGTGCTGCAGCCCGGTACCGGGCGATGAGATCGTGGGCTATGTAACCCGTGGCCGCGGCGTGTCCATTCACCGGACCGACTGTGTCAACATCATGTGTCTGCAGGAGTCCGAGCGTGCCAGACTTATCGACGCCGAGTGGCAGGATATGGGATCTGCTTCTTCGGGCGAGAAGTACGCGACGGAGATCAAGATCTATGCCAACAACCGCACCGGGCTTCTGGTAGATATTTCCAAAATCTTCACCGAGCGGAATATTGACATGACCCAGATGAATGTGCGGACCAGCAAGCAGGGAACGGCGACGATTTCCATTACCTTTGAGATCAGCAGCAAAGAGGAGCTGCAGAAGATTGCGGAGAAGCTGTATCAGGTGGAGAGCGTTATGGACGTGGAGCGCGCCACCGGCTGATGAACCGCTGGAGGATAAGATGAAAGTAGAACGTATGGTGCTTGGTCAGATACAGACCAACTGCTATTTTGTCATAAATGAAGCCACGAAGGAGGCCATCGTCATCGATCCGGCGGATCGGCCGGAGGCGGTGCTTCGAAGGGCCGTGGACGAGGGACTGGATCTGAAAGCTATTTTTCTGACCCATGGACATGCGGATCATATGCTGGGCGTACCGGAGCTGAAGGCAAAGCTTGAGATCCCCGTGTATGCCTGCGAAGCGGAAAAAGAACTGCTGGCAGACCCGGAGCAGAATCTGTCTCCGGCGCTTTTCCGGAAAAGCGTGGCGTTTGCCGCAGACGTGTGGGTAAAAGATGAGCAGGTGATAGAGGTGGCAGGCATGGAGTTCCATGTCTTTGCGACGCCGGGCCATACGCCGGGCGGTTGCTGTTATTACAGCGCGGAAGCGGGCGTACTGTTCTCCGGCGATACCCTGTTCGCAGGATCCGTGGGACGTACTGATTTCCCGGGCGGAAGCATGAGCGCACTGGTACGGGGCATCAAAGAGAAGCTTACGCCGCTGCCGGACGAGACAAAAGTGTACCCGGGCCATATGGAAGAAAGCACCATCGGCGCGGAGCGGCGTTACAACCCGTATCTGGGCGGCTGAGCGGCCTCCGCTGCGTGTATACATGAATTGAAGGATAAGATAAATGGTTGAAGTTAAGATAAATGATGAAAGCTTTGCGTATGATATTCATTCGCTGATTCAGGCCTTTTACGGCGGCGAGGAGGTTCAGGTCCGTGTTAAGGAAGCCTTCACAGAAGCGGTTCCGGTTCAGATGGATGTGCAAGTTACCGACCGGGACATCAGCTTTTCTATCATTCAGAATGGGGCCTTTCAGGAGAAAGGCCATGTTTATGTGGAAAATCCGGACCGGAAAGCGGTAAAGAATCAGTTAAAGAAGCTGATGTACGACAAGCTCTGCGCCTTTACCGGTGAGACCCTGCCCTGGGGCACCCTGACCGGTATCCGGCCCACGAAGATTCCCATGGCCATGTTGGAGGAGGGCAGGAGCAATCCGGAAATCGCCCGGTATATGTGGGATACCTATGATTGCAGCAAGGAAAAGGCGGCTCTCGCCATCTCCATTGCCAACCGGGAGAAAGAGGTCCTGAAAAATCTGGATTATGAAAACGGCTACAGTCTCTATGTGGGCATCCCGTTTTGCCCCAGCATCTGTCTGTACTGTTCATTTTCGTCCTCTCCGATCAAGCTCTGGGAGAAGAAGGTGGAGGATTATCTGGCGGCGCTTTTTAAGGAGCTTGCGTTCCTCGGAAAGGCTTACGCGGGCCGGAAGCTGAATACCGTGTATGTGGGCGGCGGTACGCCCACGACCCTGACGGCGGAGCAGCTTGATCGGCTCATGATCTGTATTGAGCAGAATTTCGATTTTACTTATTTACAGGAATTGACAGTTGAAGCCGGACGTCCCGACAGCGTGACCCCGGAGAAGCTGAAGGTCTTAAAAGAGCATAAGGTCACCCGTATCTCCGTGAATCCCCAGACGATGAATCAGAAGACCCTGGATCTCATTGGCCGGAAGCATACGGTAGAGGAGACGAAGCAGGCCTTTTCTATGGCACGGGAGGCAGGCCACGACAATATCAATATGGACCTCATCGTGGGACTTCCCGGCGAGGACATTGAGGATGTGCGCCATACCATGGAGGAGCTGAGAAAGCTCGATCCGGACAGTATCACCGTCCATTCCCTGGCGGTCAAGCGGGCGGCCAGACTCAAGTTGTTTCGGGATACCTATGAGGAGATGGGGCTTCGGAACAGTCAGGAGATCATGGACTTAACCTATCGGTATTGTGTGGAACAGGGCGTATATCCCTATTATCTGTACCGTCAGAAGAATATGGCGGGTAATTTTGAAAATGTGGGCTACGCAAAGGTTGACAAAGCCGGAATTTACAATATACTGATTATGGAAGAAAAGCAGACCATTCTGGCGGCAGGCGCAGGAGCTTCTACGAAATTCGTCTTCGCGTCTGACCATATCGAACGCGTGGAGAATGTCAAAGACGTGAAGCAGTATATCGAACGCATTGACGAGATGATCGAACGGAAGCATAGCTTCATGCTGAAAAATGGTCTGATGTAATTATTCAGGTACTGAATAATTACGGAGGTAGACAGCATGAGTGAAATGAACCCCCTTTCCTTTTTTGAGGAGGACGTCACAGAGGAGATCAACCACGGAATCAGGGTGAGTAACCTGGCATACTGCGTGGCGAAGGAGCTGGGACTGTATGAAGAACAGTGTCATGAACTGGCTTTGGCCGGTATGATGCACGACATCGGCAAGCTCTATGTATCCGGCTATCTCTATGGCCGCGACAAAGACACCCTGAAGATCGAGGAAATGAAATATGTGCGGCTGCATCCCAGGCTTGGTTACGACGAGCTGATGCGGCTGGATTTCTCCGATTTTGTATTGGAGAGCATACTTTATCATCATGAGAATTACGACGGCTCCGGTTATCCGGAAAACCTGGCGGGCGATCAGATTCCGCTGGGCGCGAAAATCCTGCGGGTCTGCGACGTATACGCGGCGCTGACCTCCGACCGTCCTTACCGGAGCGCTTTTGATTCGGATACGGCGGTGGAGCTGATGATTGATGAAGTGAAAAATTTTGACATGAAAGTATTTCTGGCCTTTCAGCGGGCCATTCACGAAGCGGAGTGGCAGGGAAAATGGGCGCTGCCCGGATTGAAGGTTCGGATTACAGAGGAGGAGACGATATGATAACACAGGCACCAAGAGGAGTGGAAGACTGGTACGGCGAGCGGATGCACAAGCGCGCCTGGGTGGAAAAGCAGGCCAGAGAGCTTGCCCGCACCTACAATATGACAGAGATTATTACCCCGATTTTCGAGCACACCGTATTGTTCCAGCGCGGCGTGGGCGAGACCACGGATGTAGTGCAGAAGGAGATGTATACCTTCGAGGATAAGGGCGGCAGAAGCATCACCCTGAAGCCCGAGGGAACCGCGGGAGCCATGCGTGCTTACCTGGAGCGCAATATGTACGCCAATCCGGCGCCCACCAAGCTCTACTATGTGACCCAGGCTTTCCGATACGAGAAGCCCCAGAGCGGCCGTCTCCGTCAGCATCATCAGTTTGGCGTGGAGTTTGTGGGTTCTAAGAGCCCGCTGGCAGAGGTAGAGGTCATTTCCCTGGCAGCGACCCTGATTAAAAAGCTGGGTCTTAAGGATGTAAAGCTTCATATCAACAGCATCGGCTGCCCCAACTGCAAGAAGGATTACAATGACGCATTGCTTGCGTACCTGCGTAAGCATGAGGACGCCCTGTGTCCCACCTGCCGGGAGCGTATGCAGAAGAACCCCATGCGTGTCATCGACTGCAAGGTTCCGGAGTGCAAGGAGATCGTCAAGGACGCGCCCCGCACCATCGACTATCTGGACGAGGAGTGCAAGAACCATTTTGATGAGCTTCAGCATCTGCTGACCGAGCTTGGCATTCCCTTTGAGGTGGATACCGGCATCGTCCGCGGTCTGGATTACTACACCAAGACCGTATTTGAGTTCGTGAATTCCGATGGCTTCACCCTCTGCGGAGGCGGACGCTACGACGGTCTGATTCATGAGATCGACGAGAAGCAGGATATTCCGTCTGTAGGCTTCGGTATGGGTATCGAGCGTATCCTGTATTTCCTGGAGAAAGAGGACGTGGAGGTTCCGGCCATGGAAACACCCGATCTCTATGTGGGAATTCTGGGTGCAGAGGCGAAAGCAAAGGCCTATAAGCTGGTCAATGAGATCCGCAGCCACGGTCTGATTGTGGAGACCGATTACATGGATCGAAGCGTCAAGGCGCAGATGAAGTACGCCAATAAAATCGGCGCGAAGAAGGTTGTCATCATTGGCGCGGACGAGTTGGAAAAAGGCGCGGCCAATGTAAAGGATATGGCTACCGGAGAGCAGACCGAGGTGGCGCTGGCAGATCTTCCGGGCCTGTTCTAAATCATAATAACAGCGATAGATAAGAGAGGAAAAAATTATGTTTCAGTCAAGAACACACACCTGCAACGAGCTGCGTCTCGCAAACGCAGGTGAAACTGTCACTTTGGTAGGCTGGTATGAAAACCTGCGTAAAGTCAGCAAGAACCTGGGCTTCCTGATCCTGAGAGATTTCTACGGAACCACCCAGGCCGTTATCGAGACAGAGGAAATGATGGCGAAGCTGTCCGGCGTCAACACCGAGTCCACCCTGTCCATTACAGGCGTGGTCCGGGAGCGTTCCAGCAAGAACGCGGCGCTGCCCACCGGTGAAATCGAGGTGGTTCCCACCGACATTCAGGTGCTGGGACGCTGCCGTTACAACGAGCTGCCCTTCGAGATCAACCGTTCCAAGGAGGCGGATGAGAATACCCGCCTGAAATACCGTTATCTGGATCTCCGGAACCCGGCTGTCAAGGAGCGCATCGTTCTGCGCAGCAACGTGGTAGCAGAGCTTCGCAGAAGCATGACCGACCACGGCTTCCTGGAGATTACCACACCGATTCTGACCTGCTCTTCTCCCGAGGGCGCAAGAGATTATCTGGTACCGTCCAGAAACCATCCGGGCAAGTTTTACGCTCTGCCCCAGGCTCCCCAGCAGTTTAAGCAGCTGCTGATGACCTCCGGCTTCGACCGTTATTTCCAGATTGCCCCCTGCTTCCGTGACGAGGACGCCAGAGCAGACCGCTCCCCGGGAGAGTTCTATCAGCTGGATATGGAGATGGCATTTGCCAGCCAGGAGGACGTTTTCGCGGTGCTGGAGGATGTGCTTCCGCCGGTATTTGAGAAATACGGTACCTACAATACCGCGTCCAAGGCTCCGTTCCGCCGGATCTCTTACCATGACGCCATGGAGGTATACGGATCCGACAAGCCGGATCTGCGTATCGATCTGGTAGTTCAGGACGCTACCGAGTGCCTGGCAGACTGCGGCTTCGGTCCCTTCGAGGGCCAGACCGTGAAGGCTGTGGTATTCAGTGATTTCAAGGCTACCCGTAAGGTTATTGACAAGATTTGTGCTGACACCGAGGTACAGACAGGCAATAAGGCATACTGGTTCCGTCTGGACGAAAATGGCGAGCTGGTAGGCGGTATCTCCAAGTTTGTCACCGAGCGCAAGGATCAGGTGGTTCAGGCACTGGGCCTGAAGCCGGGCGATTTCGTGGGTCTGACCGCAGGTAAGAAGCTGGCAGCTCAGAAGACTGCAGGCGCTCTGCGTAAAATCCTCGGCAATACTGTAGAGGGTCATATGACGAAGGAGTGCTACGAGTTCTGCTGGATCGTAGACTTCCCCATGTACGAGATTGGCGAGGAGTCCGGCGAGCTGGAATTCTGCCACAACCCGTTCTCCATGCCCTCCGGCGGTCTGGACGTGCTGCTGAAGGCCGAAAAGGGCGAGATCGACCCCCTGAGCATCACCGCTGACCAGTACGATCTGGTGTGCAACGGCGTGGAGCTCAGCTCCGGCGCTGTGCGGAACCACGATCCCGAGATCATGATCAAGGCCTTTGAGCTGGTCCGGCTGGGCGAGGATGATGTGAAGGCCAAGTTCCCCGCTATGTACAATGCCTTCACCTACGGTGCACCCCCCCATGCCGGCATCGCCCCGGGCGTGGACCGCATGGTGATGCTGCTGGCCGGCGAGGACAGCATCCGGGAGATCATCCCCTTCCCCATGAACAAGAACGCCCAGGACGTGATGATGAGCGCCCCCAGCGAGGTCACGCAGAAACAATTGGACGAGCTGCACATCGCCATCGTCAAGCCCCAGGACTGACCTGTAAATCCGGAATAAAAAAGAGACGGACCGCATTTCTGCGTTCCGCCTCTTTTTTTCCACTTTCCGACATCATCCCACGCATACCACCTTCATGACTCCGGAGGTCAAAGCCTGTCAAACCGCTGGCCCTGGGTATTGCACCAGAAATGGTCCTCCGCCAGACCGGAGACGTAATAGGTCAGCGGCCCGGAGAAATCGCCGGATTCGTGGATATCTATCTCCAACGACGGACACCAGCCCATGCCGCCGCGGTCCCGCAGCCTGGCAGAAAAGGCCGTTTCCCCATAGTAGTCCAGGTAGGGGATTACCACCCGACAGGTGCCGCTCTGGAAGATCAGCAGCTCCTGCAAGGTGCTGTCACACCAGATGCCGTCAAACGCCGCCAAATCCGCAGGCCAGGCAGAGGGCTCCTCCTGCCAGAGCGTGGTCTCCGTCCCCAGAAGCCTGGTGAAAAAGGGGGACAGGGACCGGACCGCCGCCCGGTAGGTCTCTTCTCCCAGCTCCGGCGCCTCACCTGCTTTCCGCAGGCTGTCCGCCCTGTCCAGAACCGCTGCAAATGCCACTGCGGAGGCTGCCGGTTCCGCCTCCATCTCCTCCAAAAGGGCCAGGACCACGTCCTCCTCCGGGATCGTCTGTCCAGAGCCCGCCCAGTCCAGCAGGGTCCGTGCCGCCGTCTCCGGTGTCTCCTCCAGCACTTGTACAGCCACCGTCTCCCAGGTGGTCTCCGAGACCGTCCCCTCCCCCTGGGGACTCCCCAGCAGGGCGATCATTGCCATCAGTAGAGCCGCCATCCGCATGTTGTCACACGCTCCCTTCCATTTTTGCCAGCATACCACGGGGTCCGTTTGGATTCCACCACAAATCAGTAACAGTCTTTTCTTTCGGGCCTGGATGTGATACACTTCATATCATCACTCCACAGCAGAAAGGAGCTCTTATGAAACGACTTTTTACAATTCTGCTGGCTGTCCTCTCCCTGTTGAGCCTGACTGCCTGCGGCGGCTCCCCCACAGAGGAGACTTCCCAGGAACCCTTAGTGGACATTCAGCCCCAGGAGCCGGAGGCGCCCCCGGAACCCACGCCGGAGGAACTGGCCGCCCAGGAGGTGGAGGACCTGCTTGCCTCCCTGACCCTGGAGGAAAAGGTCGGCCAGCTGTTCTTTGTCCGGGTACCCGACACAGACGCGGTCTCCGACGTGAGCACCTATCATCTGGGCGGCTACATCCTCTTCGGCCGGGATACGGCGGACAAGACTGCCGATGCTTTGATCCAGACCATTCAGAGCTATCAGGACGCCGCGGCTGTGGACACCGGAATCCCGCTGCTGATCGGCGTGGACGAGGAGGGCGGCACGGTGGTGCGGGTCAGCTCCAATCCCCATCTGCGGGCCTCCAAGTTCCCCTCTCCTCAGAAAGCTTATGCCTCCGGCGGCATGGAGGCCGTGCTGGCAGATACCCGAGAGAAGGACCTCCTTCTCTCCGCCCTGGGCTTCAACGTGAACCTGTCCCCGGTGGCAGATGTGTCCACCAACCCCGCCGACTTTATGTATGACCGCACCTTCGGCCAGGATGCGGCCGCCACAGCGGACTATGTGGCCCAGGTGGTCTCGCAGATGGCGGAGGACGGTATGGGCAGCGTCCTCAAGCACTTCCCCGGCTATGGGAACAATGTGGATACCCACACCGGTATCGCCGTGGACCAGCGGCCGCTGGAGTCCTTCACGTCCTCCGACTTCCTCCCCTTCCAGGCGGGTATGGAGAGCGGCGGCGGAAAGACCGCTGTGCTGGTCTCCCACAATATCATGACTGCTGTGGATGGAGATCTCCCCGCCTCCCTGTCCCCGAAGGTCCACGGCCTGCTGCGGAGGGACCTGGGCTTTGACGGCGTGGTGATGACCGATGATCTGGCCATGGACGCCGTGGCCGCCTATTCCACGGACGGTGCCGTGGCGGTGATGGCCCTTCAGGCCGGGAACGACATGGTGGTCACCACCGATTTCCAGACCCAGATCCCCCAGGTCATCCACGCTGTTCAGAGCGGCGTCATTGCGGAGAGCCAGATCGACCAGGCGGTCACCCGGGTTCTGAACTGGAAGTATGAGCTGGGTCTGCTGGGCAACTGATTCCCCATCCATCTGATCCTGAAATATTCAGGCGGTCTGTGGACTTTTCCACAGGCCGCCTCTTTTTTGTGGATCAATTTTTCCTGATTGGAAACACAGCCCGCCGGAGAGGCCAAAACGGCTTCTCCGGCGGGCTTTGTTCCACACCGCTTGTCTAAAATGTGGATACTTACCCCAGGACCAGCATCAGAATCGGGATGCTGATGAAGC
>ERZ827088.3068-NODE-3068-length-16146-cov-5.637437_pt1 | contig 16146 bp, 16 predicted proteins | sample MGYA00519922_ERZ827088 | MGnify/ENA primary metagenome ERZ827088 (study PRJEB31778, sample SAMEA3449254) | human gut metagenome | biome: human gut; feature: human-associated habitat; material: faeces | place: United Kingdom | collected 2010/2012 ... | reverse complement strand
AACGGCGAACAGGGGATGCCCGAGTACTTCGCAAAGCCCACGGTCAGCTACACCAACACGACGCCCGGCGGCGGTGGCGGTGGCAGGGATGATGATGACGGCGGCACCAAGATCCCCGATGAGAATCCCCCCACCACGGATGTCCCCGCTACCGATCTGGAAGATCCCGACGTGCCTCTGGCCGACGTTCCCAAGACCGGCGATGTGTCCGCCCTGTGGCTGGCGCTCTCTGCCCTCTCCGGAACCGGTCTTGCCGGCGTGACCTTCCTGGGCCGCAAAAAGCGCGACGAGGAATGATCCTGGATCTGTGCGGCACTCCGTGAACCGCAGATCCTCCCTGTTCCCCCGTTGAAATGCAGAACACCCCCGGATGGGCTTCCATCCGGGGGTGTTTTCTTTGGTTTCTGCGTTACGTGCTGGCCCCCACGGCGCATAGCATTTCGCCGCCAACGCACCCCCTCCGGCCACGCGGGGACCGCCCCTTCGCGGGCGGCTCCCGCGTGCGTCCGCATCCTCTTCTTTTTTCCGGCAGACCGTGTTCCGCTCTTGACAAGCTGGAAAGATGGGCCTATAATGCGTTTAATTGAATCAGGATCTTCAGGGCGGGGTGCAATTCCCCACCGGTGGTATAGCCCACGAGCCGCAAGGCAGGATTCGGTGAAATTCCGAGGCCGACAGTACAGTCTGGATGGAAGAAGATCATGTACCGCAGGAAATTTTTCCTGCGTATGTGAGCACGCTCTGGAATGGGACCCATTCCGGAGTTTTTTGTTTTTCATGCGCAGGGACCGTTGTCGCGTTTCATGGTGCCTTGAACGAACCGTTCAAGGCACCTTTTTTGTTCGGAGGCTGCATATGGAAGATTTGGATCACATGCGCCTGGCTGTGGAACTGGCCAAGCGGGGCACCGGCTGGACGGCCCCCAACCCGCTGGTGGGCGCCGTGCTGGTGAAGGACGGCACCATCAAGTTCGTGCCGGAGCGCTTTACCAAGACCTATACCAACTGGATGGAGAATGTCCATGACTGGTGCATCTCCCGCCAGCTGTGGTGGGGTCACCAGATCCCCGCGTGGTACTGCGACGACTGCGGCCACATCAATGTCAGCCGCGAGGACCCAAGCAAGTGCGAAAAGTGCGGCAGCACACACCTCACCCGCGAGGAGGATGTGCTCGACACCTGGTTCTCCTCCGCGCTCTGGCCGTTCTCCACGCTCGGCTGGCCCGATCTGGACTCCGCCGACCTCAAGTATTGGTATCCCACGTCCGTCATGGTCACGGGCTACGACATCATCTTCTTCTGGGTCGCGCGCATGATCTTCTCCGGCATGGAGCAGATGAAGAAGGAGCCATTCAAGACGGCGTTCATCCACGGCCTCGTCCGCGACGACAAGGGCCGCAAGATGTCCAAGTCCCTCGGCAACGGCATCGACCCGCTGGAGATGGCGGAGAAGTACGGCGCGGACGCGCTGCGCTTCAACCTCATCACCGGCAACTCTCCCGGCAACGACGCGCGCTTCTACGTTGAGAAGTGCGAGGCCATGCGCAACTTCGCCAACAAGATCTGGAACGCGAGCCGCTTCGTGATGATGAACCTCACCATCGACCATGTCGAGCTGCCCGAGCAGCTGGAGCTGGAGGATAAGTGGGTGCTGAGCAAGCTCAACACGCTCGTGAAGGAAGTCACCGACAACATGGACGCCTTTGAGATCGGCGTCGCGTCCGCAAAGGTCTACGACTTCATCTGGGACACCTACTGCGACTGGTTCATCGAGCTGTGCAAGGCGAGATTGACCGGCGACGACGAGCGCTCGAAGGTCAACGCGCAGAACGTGCTGTGCTATGTGCTGATTGAAACGCTCAAGCTGCTGCATCCGTTCATGCCGTTCATCACCGAGGAAATTTATCAGGCGCTGCCGCATACGGCAGAGGATAAAGGCGAGTTCATCATGCTGCAGAAGTGGCCGGAGTACCGCGACGAGCTCAGCTTCCCGCGGGAGGAAGAGGCGATGGGGCTCATCATCGACGCCATCACCGCCATCCGCGCCCACCGCAACGAGATGAATGTCGCACCCTCGAAGAAGGTGCATTACACCATCGCCACCGCGCACGCGGACACCTTTGCGCGCGGCATTTCGTTCTTCAAGCGCCTTGCCTCCGCGAGCGATGTGACCGTTGCCGACGCGAATATCCCCACGCCGGACGGTTCGATCGAGGTCGTGACCCATGCCGCGCGTGTGCTGATGCCGCTCGCTGAGCTGGTGGACTTCGAGAAGGAGCTGGCCCGCATCGCCAAGGAAAAGGCGAACGCGGAAAAGCAGCTCGCCGGCATTGAGAACAAGCTCTCGAATCAGGGCTTTATCGCCAAGGCACCCGAGGCCGTCGTCAACGGCGCTCGCGAGGACGCGGCCAAGCTCCGCGCTCTCATCGAGAAGCTCGACGCCTCCGCCGCCGCGATGAAGAAGTAAAAGGTCATGAAAAAGCACCGATGCAGGAGGTCCTGCGTCGGTGCTTTTTCCATACAGATGGAAACTATTTCTTTTTCAGCTCTCGGATACACATGACAACGATATAGATCAGATAACCCAGGAAAATAACGACTGCGGGAAGGATCATAACGGCAAAAAAGAAGGCTGCGACGGATTGCATGAGCGCCTGATAGACGAGCTCTCCCATAAAAGTTCCTCCTCTCAAATTCCGGATTGTCTATGATATTTTTATGGTAGCAGAGAGATGTGAGATAGTCAACGGCAAAGTGAGGGCTTTTCAAGTCCCCGTTCTTTTGTTATACTTACCTTATTATCAAAGGAGGGTGACATCTATGCAGAAGATCGAATTCGGCTCCACCGGCCTTGTGATCGAAAAGAACGGCTTCGGCTGCCTGCCCATTCAGCGCATCAGCGAGACGGAGGCGGTGAAGCTGCTGCACAAGGCCTGCGACGGCGGCATCAACTTCTTCGACACCGCCCGCGCGTATTCCGACAGCGAGCAGAAGGTCGGCGCGGCCTTTTCCGGGATGCGCGACCGGATCGTGCTGGCGACCAAGACCGGCGCGCAGACCGCCGAGGGCTTCTGGCGCGACCTTGAGACCAGCCTGCGCACACTCAAGACCGACTACATCGACATTTACCAGTTCCACAATCCGGCCTTCTGTCCGAAGCCGGGCGGCGAGGACGGTCTGTACGACGCGGCGCTTGAGGCAAAAAAGCAGGGGAAGATCCGCCACATTTCCATCACGAACCATCGCCTTGCGGTGGCGCAGGAGGCCATCGACTCCGGGTTATACGCCTCGCTGCAATTCCCGTTCAGCTATCTTGCCGGGGAACAGGAGCTCGCATTGGTCGAGGGCTGCCGCGCGCACGGCATGGGCTTTATCGCGATGAAGGGCATGGCCGGCGGCCTGCTCCGCGACGGCTTGACCGCGGCGGCCTGGATGGCGGTGCAGGAAAATGTGGTGCCCATCTGGGGCGTGCAGCGGGAGAGCGAGCTGGATCAGTTTTTGCAGTGCATCCGCGAGGGTACGGAGCTGACGGACGAGCGCCGCGCAACGATCGAGCGCGACCGCCGGGAGCTTTGCGGCGAGTTCTGCCGCGGCTGCGGCTACTGTATGCCGTGCCCCGCGGGCATTGAGATCAACCAGTGCGCGCGTATGTCGCTGATGCTGCGCCGCGCGCCGGCGCAGGCGTGGCTCACCGAGGAATGGCAGGCCAAAATGCACCAAATCGAGCAGTGCAGGCACTGCGGACATTGCATAGCAAAGTGCCCCTACGGCCTCAACACCCCGGAGCTGCTGCAGGCAAACTACAAGGATTACTGGGAGGTTCTGGCACAGAGCCGGAAGTAAAACCACCGTACCGTCAGAACAAAGAGCATATCGGGAAAGCGCAGGGAGACTCCCTGCGCTTTCTCAATGCTTTTTTGCCTTTGCGCTCAGCGACCTGACTCGGATGGCGAGAACCGCCACACCGCGTGCCTGCTCTTCCGTAAAGGTATCCTCACGGCCTGCCATGTGGCGCATGAGCGCGGAGAGCGCATCGAGCTTTTCCGCACCCTCAATGAGCTCTGCCGTGCCGCTGCCGATGACGGAGGCATAGTAGTAGCCGTAGCCGCAGGCGTGGTCGGCGGACTGCAGCTCGCCGCGGCAGTCCATTTCAAAGGATACGCGCGGGTCGCGGCGCAGCAGCTCGAGCTTGTGACCTTCCCTGGCGCTGTGGCAGTAGAAGGTAAAAACGCCGTCCGCAAAGCGGTAGCCGAAATTGAGCGGGATGATGTAGGGGAGTCCCTGTTCATCAAGCATGGCAAGGCGAATAACTTTACATTCATTGACAATGGAGAGGATCTCCCGGCTGTCGGTGATCTCGCGGTCGTTTCTGCGCATGGCACTGCCTCCTTATATCAGGCCGTTCGGCCCTTGATATGATAGCAGCATTTTACAATGTCCGATGGGAAAAGAGCAAACGAAAAAAAGACAGAACAGGCAAAAAGAAACGGAATGGCACATTCTTTCGACAAAAAAACGGCCGCGGACAGGCTATACTGAAAGCGCACAGAGGTGCAGAACGAGCAAGAGGAGGTCGGGACATGGAGGTTCTGACAAGAACAAACGGAAGAGAGATGACGCTTGCGATCAGCGGAGATCTGGATCACCACGGCGCGCACGGCGCGATGCAGCAGATCGACCACGCGCTCGACGCGGCGCTGCCGCTGTCGCTGACGATGGACCTTTCGGGAGTGTCCTTCATGGATTCCTCCGGGATCGCCGTGGTGCTGCGCGCACACCGCCGCATGGCGGCGCTCGGCGGAAGTCTGATCGTTACCGGCGTGCCGGCGCAGGCCCGAAAGGTTTTCGACGCGGCGGGGGTGCCGCGTCTGGTCACAATGCAGTAAGGAGGAAGGATATGAAAAAGAGCAGCAACTACATAAAACTGGAGTTTCTCAGCCGCAGCACGAACGAGGGCTTTGCCCGCAGCGCGGTCGCGGCCTTTGCGTCCCAGCTCGACCCGACGCTCGACGAGCTCGGCGACATCAAGACGGCGGTGAGCGAGGCGGTGACAAATGCCATCGTTCACGCCTATCCCGATACGCTTGGAAAGATCGTGGTTCGCGTGCGCCTGCTGGACGGCGGTGTGCTGGAGATCGCAGTATACGACTGGGGACGCGGCATTGCGGACGTGGAGAAAGCACGCGAGCCGCTCTTTACGACCGGAGGCGAGGAGCGCAGCGGTATGGGCTTCACCATCATGGAGAGCTTCATGGATACGCTCAAGGTCCGCTCCCGCCCGGGCAAGGGGACCGTCGTGACCATGCGCAAAAGGATCGCGCAGCGCGCGGGCCGCGCATGAGCACAGCCGAGACCTTTGCCCTGCTCGAAGCGGCGCAGAGCGGCGACGAGGAAGCCGGCGAGCGTGTACTGCGGGAGAATACCGGCCTGATCTGGAGCGTCGTGCGCCGCTACAATGGCCGCGGCGTGGAGACGGAGGACCTCTATCAGCTCGGCTGCATCGGATTTCTAAAGGCTGTTAAGGGATTTGACCTTACATATGGAACGCAGTTTTCCACCTACGCCGTACCGAAGATCGCGGGAGAGATACGGCGATTCCTCCGTGACGACGGCGCGATAAAGGTGAGCCGGACCCTGCGCGAGCGGTCGCAGAGCATCTATAGTGCGCGGGAGAAGCTGCGGGTGCAACTCGGACGCGAGCCTGTCCTCTCTGAGCTTGCGGAGGAGACCGGCTTGAGCGTCGAGGAGATCGCGGATGCCGACCTTGCCTCTGCCGCGCCGGAGTCCTTTCAGCAGGAGATGGGCGACGGGCTGACGCTGGAAACGCTTCTCGGCACGGAAAGCCCGGAGGAGAGCCTGATCGAGCAGCTTTCCCTTCGCGCGGCGATCGACCTGCTGCCGGAGCGGGAGCGCATGACGATCCTGCTGCGCTTTTTCAAGGCGCTGACGCAGGAGCAGACGGCGCGGGTGCTTGGCGTGTCGCAGGTGCAGGTATCGCGGCTGGAGCGTCGGGCGCTGCAAAAGCTGCGCACGGCGATGGAGACGGAGGGATAGCGTCCGGATCGGACTGAAGCTCCGTCAGAAGCGGCCAGAAGCGCTTCGGCATGTGCGACATGCGGAGCTTCGGATTTTCCCGTTCGCGGATGGCGATGGTATCGTAAAAGCAGCGCTAGAGCCGGCGATAGCGCTTTTCCGCCTCGTCGGGCGGAGCCATGACGAACTCCTCCAGCGATACGATGGCAGAATGACCGTCGGCATAAAAGAGCGCCTCGCGGTGCGTGCGGTCATAGAGGAAAAAGGTCTCATCGTGGCAGCGCTGGCAGAAGTGACCGCGCAGAAGCGGCAGAACGCGGTTTTTCGGTTCGATCTCCGCGGCGAGCACGCCGCCGATGTCGGAAAAGCGCACGAAGCCGCGGTATTGCTCCAGCTCGCCGTTCAGCTGCCGCACAGCGCGCAGCAAGGGATGGTACGTTTCATCGGAAAGGCGCTGCAGCAGCGGCTTTCCCTCGCGGTAGAGCTTGGCGGCAAAGCGATAGATGGCAAGCTCTTTTTCGGGCAGGCATGTCCAGTACGCGCGGCGCAAAAATGGTCCGACCTCCGGCGAAAAGCGCCGGAAGCCTTCGTATACGCGGCGTGCGTGCGCCGCATCCGTCGTGACGGCACGGACCTCATACAAGCATGGCTCGAGCTCTCCGGTGCGGAAAAACGCGGCGGGGAGCTGTTTTTGCGTGTAGCTTTCGTAGATGCAGCACAGAAGTCCATCGAAGCTGCCGTCGTATTCATAAACGACCTCGCGCCATGTCATAAATAACTCCTCATTATGCCGGCTCAAAGAGTGAGAGCTGGTCGAGCGGTCCCGCCGAGAGCGAGGCACGCTCCGTGGCGGTCAGATTGCGCCGGACCCCCTCGAGCGAGAGCCGCAGCGGTGCGGTGCTTCGGCCAGAGCAGGTGAGAAAATACTGCGCCCGCTTGAGCACGACGCCGAGCTTTTTGAGGTCCTCGGCGCGCAGCGCCCCGCCGCGGCGCGCGACAAGGATGCGCTTCGCGCTTACCACGCCGATGCCGGGAACGCGCAGCAGCGCTTCGTAATCCGCGCGGTTGACCTCGACCGGGAAGAAGTCGGGGTGCCGCAGCGCCCAGCAGCACTTGGGATCGAGCAGCGGATCAAAGTCCGGCTGGCCTTCGTCGAGCAGCTCGCCGGCGCGAAAGCCGTAGAACCGCAGCAGCCAATCCGCCTGATAGAGTCGGTGCTCGCGCAGAAGAGGCGGCTTGGTATCCAGAGACGGTAAGAGCGTATTTTCCACCACCGGCACATAGGCCGAGTAGAAAACACGCTTGAGGTGATAGGTGTCATAGAGCGATTGCGTCAGCGTCAGGATGTGGCGGTCGCTCTCTCCGGTCGCACCGACGATCATCTGCGTGGCCTGCCCCGCGGGGGCAAAGCGCGGCGCGTGACGGTATTTGACCAGCTCGCGCCGGTTTTCCTGTCCGCGGTCCGCGATGAAGCGCATGGGCCGCAGCACGGCGGCTTTTGTCTTGTTCGGCGCGAGGGCGCGCAGCGACGCTTCGCTCGGCAGCTCGATGTTGACGCTCAGGCGGTCGGCGAGCATCCCGAGCTGCTCGACCAGCTCCGGCGAGGCGCCGGGGATGGCTTTGGCGTGGATGTAGCCGTTGAAGCGGTATTCGCGGCGCAGGATGGACAGTGCGCGGATCATCAGCTCCGTTGTGTAATCCGGCGAGCGCAGCACGCCGGAGGAGAGAAAGAGCCCTTCAATATAGTTGCGCCGGTAGAACTGGATGGTCAGGTCGGCAAGCTCCTCGGGCGTGAAGGTCGCGCGGCGCGTTTCGTTCGTGCGCCGGTTGACACAGTATTTGCAGTCGTACATACAGTCGTTCGAGAGCAGTACCTTGAGCAGCGTGATGCACCGTCCGTCCGCGGAAAAGCTGTGACAGCAGCCCATGACGCCGGATGAGGTGCAGCCGATCTTGCCATGCTCAAAGCCGCGCTTGGCCCCCGAGGAGGTGCAGGCCGCGTCATACTTGGCAGCGTCCGCTAAAACGGAGAGCTTATCCAGAAGCTCCATACCGTTATCCGCGTGCACGGACGCGGCGCGTCTTGCGGCGCGGCTGGTCGAGATAGGTGATGACCTTCATCAGATTTGCCGTGACGGCAGTGATGCCGAGCAGCACAAAGATCGTCGTGGAAGCAGCCATGTTCATACCCTCCGAATCATTCTGAAACTCTTGTTCTAATCGCATTATAAATCGAACAAACGTGCTTGTCAATAGAAAATAGAACAAATTTTTTATTTCTTTGCAAAATTCAGGGAAAAACGGTTGACCGGGGAGGGGAGATGCGGTAGAATCAAGGAGAATTTTGAGAAAACAGGTGGAACGCATGAGTGATTTTTCTTCCCGCTTCTGCGCGGCGCGCCGCGCGTGCATTGCGCGGGATTTTGCAAAGCTGAATCCGGAGCAGCGGCGCGGCGTCCTGACGACGGAGGGACCTCTGCTGCTGCTCGCGGGAGCCGGCAGCGGCAAGACGACCGTGCTCATCAACCGCATCGCAAATCTTTTGACCTATGGCCGCGGGAGCGACTGCGGCGAGGTCCCCGCCGGTGCGTCGGAGGACGATCTCGCTTTCCTTGAGAATTATCCCGCTCAGCCGACCGCAGACGAGCGCCGCCGGATGCGGCAGCTCTGCGCGGTGGAGCCGCCGGCGCCGTGGCAGGTGCTCGCCGTGACCTTTACGAACAAGGCGGCGAAGGAGCTGCGCGAGCGCCTGGAGGCGTTCGGCATCGCGGGCGCGGGCGACATCTGGGCGCTGACCTTCCACTCGGCCTGCGTGCGCATTCTGCGCCGCGACATTGATAAGCGCGGCTTCTCCAACGACTTTACCATCTACGATACCGACGACTGCAAGCGCGTGGTGAAGGATATTCTCAAGGAGATGGATCTGGACGAAAAGACCTTTTCTCCGCGCGAGGTGCTCGCGGTCATCTCCAAGGCGAAGGACGAGCTGCTCTCGCCGCAGGACTTCTCGAAGAAGTGGGCGGGCAGCGGCGACTGGAAGCGCGAGCGCGTCGCCAAAATTTACGAGCGCTATGACCGCATCCTCTGCGAGGCGAACGCGCTGGACTTCGACGACCTCATTCTCCACACGGTGCGCCTGCTGCAAAACGAGCCGGATGTACGAGCGTACTACCAGCGCAAATTCCGCTACATCCTCATCGACGAGTATCAGGACACGAACCGGATGCAGTACGAGCTGGTGCGGCTGCTTGCGGACGGCCATCGCAACATCTGCGTGGTCGGCGACGACGACCAGAGCATCTATCGCTTCCGCGGCGCGGACATCTCCAACATCCTGAATTTTGAAAAGGAATACAAGGGTACGCGCACGATCCGTCTCGAGCAGAACTACCGTTCCACGCAGAACATCCTCGACGCGGCGAACGCCGTCATTAAGAACAACGTCGGGCGCAAGGGCAAGACGCTCTGGACCGACGCGGGCAGCGGTGAAAAGGTGACCATCAAGACCGTGTTCAACGAGCAGGACGAGGCGAACTTTGTCGTCTCCGGCATGATGACGGACTTCAACCGCGGCAAGAGCTGGCGCGACAACGCGGTGCTCTACCGCATGAACGCGCAGTCGAACGCGCTGGAATACGCGCTCAAGCGCAACGGCATCCCGTATCAGGTCGTCGGCGGCATGAAATTCTTTGACCGCGCCGAGGTCAAGGATATGCTGGCCTACCTCGCGCTCATCAACAATCCCGCGGACGATCTGCGGCTGCGGCGCATCATCAATACACCCGCCCGCGGCATCGGCAATGCGAGCGTCGAGCGTGTGCAGGCGCTGGCCGCCGAGCAGGGCGTGCCGATGATGACGGTCCTCCGCGCGGCGGGGGAGTACGCGGCGCTCAAGACCGCCGCGGCGCGGCTGGAGAAATTCGCCGCCATGATCGACGCGCTGCACGACGCGGCGGGAGACACGGAGCTTGCGGACTTCTACGACCTCGTGTGCGGGCAGTCCGGCTATCTCCGCGCGCTGGAGGACAAGGGCGATATGGAGAGCCGCGGGCGGCTGGAGAACGTGCAGGAGCTCAAGTCCAACATCCTCGCCTTCCTCGACGGCGAGCCGGAGGACGCGACGCTCGCGGGCTTCCTCAACGAGATCGCGCTCTATACCGACCTTGACAGCGCCTCGACCGACAACTGCGTGACGCTCATGACGATGCACAGCGCCAAGGGACTGGAATTTCCCTGCGTCTATGTCGTCGGCATGGAGGAGGGTATTTTCCCGGGAAATCGCGCCGTCGGCGACGAGGAGGAGCTGGAGGAGGAACGCCGCCTCTGCTACGTCGCCATGACGCGTGCCAAGGAAAAGCTGACGCTGACGAACGCGCGGCAGCGTATGCTCTTCGGCCGCACGACGCCGAACGCGCCCTCGCGCTTTTTGAACGAGATCCCCGCCGAGAACGTCAACTGGCTCTCGAAGCCCTCGGCGGAGCCGCGCAGCCGCTACGACGAGGACTATGCCGACGGCTACGGCAGCTTCGGTCGAAGCTCCGGCTTCGGCAGCGGCTACGGCAGCCGCGGCGGCTCGGTGACGACCGGCTTTTCCGGCACGGTCGCGCGCCCGACGCACCCGAAGACCGCGGTCAGCGCCGCGGCAAAGCCGGCCGCGGGCAAACCGATGCTGCAGCTTTCCGCGGGCGATCAGGTCAACCACAAGACCTTCGGCGACGGCATGGTGATCTCGGTCACGCCGATGGGCGGCGACGCGCTCATCGAGGTGGCGTTCGAGCAGGTGGGCACGAAAAAGCTGATGCTCAAGACCGCCGGCGTCCACATGACCAAAAAATAACAAGGAGCGAAGCACAGAAATCTCCTGTGCTTCGCTCTTTTCAACGATTGTAATGCAGTTATGCTTTACAGCATTTCACCAAAGTCGCGGATGAAGCGGTCGCAGACGAGCGGCATTTCGTCCTTCGTGCCCTCGAAAAACGGGTCGTACACGCCGATGACCGTCATGCCGCTCGCCTTGGCGCTGCGGCAGGACTTGACCGAGTCGTCGAAGAAAATGCACTCCTGCGGCGTGACGCCGAGCAGCTCCGTCGCCTTGGCGAAGATCGCGGGGTCGCTCTTGTCCATGCCCAGCTCCTGCGCGAAAATGACGCGCTCGAAGCAGCGGTTCAGGTCGTGGACGGCGAGCGCCGTTTTGCAGTGCGCGGGGACGCAGCTCGTGAAGACCGCCATACGCTCGCCCTGTGCGCGGAGCTTTTCCAGATACTCGCGCACATGTGGCTTGAGCGCGACGTGGGCGTAGTTGTCCTTCGCCAGCTCCATCCACTCCGCCATGATCTCATCCGTGCTTTCGGAGAGATGGCAGTATTCCTTGGTGAACACGGCGGCGAGAGGAAAGATAGTGTGCGCCACACCCTCATAATACTCCTTGGTATAGGGGTAGCCGCGGCGGGCGAGAAAGGTGCGGTCCACCTCCGCCCAGATGCCGTTGGAGTCGATGAGCGTGCCGTCAAGATCGAAGAGATACATGGAAAGGCTCCTATTAAAAAATATTTTCATGGGGTACTTGCCAAACGCGGCGCTTTTTGCTACGATAGGCGATATTCTTGTTTCGTTAAGAATTATACCATCTTTGAAAGGGGCAGGCAAGTGCTATGAAAAAGAGAAATACAAAGCAAGTGATCCTGCCGCTCATCACTTCATTCATTTGGGGCAGCTCGTTCGTGGCACAGAGCCTCGGCGCGGGAAAAGTGGGCGGCTTTACCTTCACGGCGGCGCGTTCGATCCCCGCCGTGCTGGTGCTGGGGGCGCTCGTGCTCATCCTGCGGCGCGTGCGGCACGAGGAAAAATACACGCCGCAGCAGAAAAAGGATCTGCTGGAGGGCGGCCTCGTGTGCGGCATTTTTCTGACGCTCGGCACGAACCTGCAGCAGTTCGGCATTGCCGATACCACGGCGGGCAAGGCGGGCTTCATCACGGCGCTCTACATCGTGCTCGTGCCGCTCGCCGGCATGTTCCTCGGGAAAAAGGCAAACAAACGGCTGTTCCTCTGCGTTCTGATCGCAGTGGTCGGTCTTTATTTCCTTTGCTTCACGGGCAGCGAGGGCGCGATGAGCTTCGGCCGCGGCGACTTCCTCGTTTTCCTGTGTGCCTTTGCCTTCACGGGGCATATCCTCTGTGTGGACCATTATGTGCAGAAGGTGGACGGCATCGCGCTCTCCTGCGTGCAGTTCGCGGTGATGATGGTCCTCTCCACTGTCTGCGCCTTCACCTTTGAAACGGTCGATTTCGCGGCGCTCGGCGAGTGTACGTTCTACATCCTCTACATCGGCATCCTCTCGAGCGCGGGCGGCTACACGCTGCAAATTCTTGCGCAGAAGGACGGCGACCCGACGGTCGTCTCGCTGCTGCTGAGCCTGGAGTCCTTCTTCGCCGTGGTCTGCGGGGCCATCATCCTGCACGAGCGCATGAGCGGACGGGAGTACCTCGGCTGCGCGCTGATGCTCACGGCGGTGCTCCTCTCGCAGCTGCCGGAGAAGACAGCCGACGCAGCGGAGCCGCAGAAAAAATAAGATAGAGAAAGCAGAAAAAACGGCTTGGGACACGATGGCATGTCTCAAGCCGTTTCTTCATGGAATGTCAGGAGCAAAGGATCAGTCGTTTGCCTTGCTGCGGACAAAGTGGAGGATCAGACCGATAACGAGTCCCAGCAGCGCGGGAAGAACCCAGAACAGCCCGAGCTTCGCCAGCGGCAGGGTCTCCCGCAGCATCGCGAGGACGCCGTCCAGCCGGCAGGCGGCGAGCAGCGGCGCGGGCAGCGCGGCGGCGAAGTCATAGAGCGCGCCGACGAGCGTCAGCGCGGTCGTCCAGACAAAGACGGCGCGGTCGTAGGCGAAGAATTTCCCGAAAAGGGAGAGCGCGATCAGCGTGATGGCGAGGGGATAGAGGAACATCAGCACAGGGACGGAGTAGCCGATGATGGAGCTCAGACCGAAGTTGGCGAAGAGCAGGGAGACAAGGCTGAAGATCACCGCCCAGACGCGGTAGGTGGGGCCCTTGGGGAAGAGGCCCGTGAAGGTTTCCGCGCAGCTGGTGATGAGGCCCACGGAGGTCTTGAGGCAGGCGAGCGTCACGGTCGCGGCGAGGATCAGAAGGCCGACGGAGCCGAGGTAGTGCTGCGCGATCTGCGCGAGGGCGATGCCGCCGTTTTCCGAGGTCTCGAACAGTCCGCGGCTCTGCACGCCGACGATGGTGACGGCGACGTAGATGGCGGCCATCAGCAGACAGCTGAAAATACCCGCGCGGACAGTGCTGCCCGCCACGGCGTCCGGCTCGGTCACGCCGAGGCCACGGATGACCTGCACGACCACGATGCCGAAGGCAAGGCTTGCCAGCGCGTCCATGGTGTTGTAGCCCTCGAGGAAGCCGGTGAAGAAAGGCTGAGAGGCGTAAGCGCCCTCCGGTACGACCGCGCCGACGGCGGCGCCGGGGCGGAGCATCGCCACGATGACCAGAATGCCGAGGAACAGCAGGAAGCAGGGGTTGAGCACCTTGCCGACCCAGACGAGGATCTTGCCCGGGCGGAGCGAGAAGAACAGCGCCGCGGCGAAGAAGGCGGCGGAGAACGCCAGCAGGCAGAGCCGCATATTGCCGCCCTGCGGCAGCACCTGCTCCAGTCCCACGGTGAAGGAGGTGGTGGCGCAGCGGGGGATGGCGAAGAACGGCCCGATGGTCAGGTAGAGCAGGCAGGTGAAGAACATGGAGTAGGGCTTGCCCACGCGGCTGCCGAGCTCAAAGAGCCCGCCGGAGCGGCTGATGCCGAGCGCCGCTACGCCGAGCAGCGGCAATCCTACGCCGGTTACACAGAAACCAATAATCGCGGGCCAAATGTTGCTGCCGGCCATCTGACCCATGTGAACGGGGAAGATGAGGTTTCCGGCGCCGAAGAACATACCGAAGAGCATACTGGCAACGTAGGTGTAGTCGCGGCCGCTGAGCTTCTGTTTCATTTTCGTTTCTCCTTTTTCATTTCCACCCGCCGGGTTCGATCCGCGCGGTGCAGAATGTTTGAAAATCAGTTTACCACAGCGGCGGAGAATGGGCAATCGGCATAAGCGATAAAAAACCATGCGGGGAGCTTGCCTTTCTTCAAAGAACGAATAGACCTTCCGTGGACGGGCGGCGGAACGGCGTGGAAAAAGATTTTTCAAAAAGTGTTGACAAGTGTAACCAACTATGCTACATTGTGTTTACAACAGTAACCAAAATCCGGAAAAAGGAGGACGGCAAATGGAAAAATTTGATCTTGCGCCCGCCGAATGGAACATCATGGAATGCCTGTGGGAGCGCGCGCCGCAGACCGGCCGCGAGCTGACCGAGCAGCTGGAGGCCAGCATGGGCTGGAGCCGCAGCACGACGCTGACGCTGCTGCGGCGCATGGTCGGCAAGGGCGTTGTGACGTGCGACACGGAGGGGACGAAGAACACCTTTTCCCCCGCGGTGCGCCGCGAGGACGCGGCGCTTGCCGAAACAGAGACCTTTTTAGACCGCGTCTATCAGGGGAGCCTGAGCATGATGGTCAGCGCCATGACGCGCAGGCAGGCCATCTCCAAGGAAGAGATCGACGAGCTTTATGAGCTGCTGCGGCAGATGGAGGAGGGAACAAAATGATGCAGTGGATCGTTTCATCCAGCGTTTTGATCCTGGTGGTCATCGCGCTGCGCTATGTGCTGCGCGGGAAGCTCAGCCTGCGGATGCAGTACGCCCTGTGGCTGCTGGTGCTTGTGCGCCTGCTCGTTCCGGTGAGCTTCGGCGCGAGCGATCTGAGCGTGATGAACGCCGTGCCCGAGCGCGCGCCGACCGTGCAGCAGGGGACTTACAAGCAGGACATCATCGGCGAGCGGAACGACGCGCCCGCGAACGCCGGTACCGTCGGCGTTCCGGCACAGAGCATGAGCGAGGCGGCCCCGCCGGACCTCGTGCAGAACGTCACGACCGCGACGGTGACCGCGCCGACGGTCGAAAAGACCGACTGGGCGCGGATCGCAAAAACCGTCTGGCTCGCCGGCGCGGCGGCGCTGGGACTGGTGTTCCTCGCCGTGAACCTGCGCTTCGGCAAGAAGCTGCGCCGCTCGCGTGAGCGCGTGGAGGAGACCGACGCCTGCCTGCCGGTCTACGAGAGCGGTGAGACGGATACGCCGTGCCTGTTCGGCGTGGCGAAGCCGAGCATTTACGTCACACCCGACACGCGCACGGAGGCGGAGACGCTGCGCTACGCGCTCGCCCACGAGCAGACGCACTACCGCCACGGTGACAACCTTTGGGCGGTGCTGCGCGGCGTGTGTCTGGCGCTGCATTGGTACAACCCGCTCGTGTGGTGGGCGGCGGAGCTTTCCCGCCGCGACGCGGAGCTGGCCTGTGACGAGGCGACCATCCGCCGCATCGGCGAGAGCGAGCGCGCCGCCTACGGCCGCACGCTCATCCGCATGACCTGTGAAAAGCGCCCCGCGCTGCTCGTCACCGCCACGATGATGACCGACAGCGGCAAGGGGCTCAAGGAGCGCATTTCCCTCCTTGTGAAGAAGCCGAAAACGGCGGCGTATACGGCGGTCGCCGTGCTGCTCATCGCGGGGCTTTCGGTCGCCTGCACCTTCACCGGCGGCAGGGAGAATGCGGAGCTTGCCGAGCCCTTTGGAAAGAGCTACGAGGTGGCGGAGGTCATGTACCAGCCGTCTGTATACAGCTTTGCTCTGACGACCGACACCGCGCCCTACTTCCGCATCGCAGCGAACGGCGAGAGCCTTACGGTCGTTGACCTCAGCAACGACGGCGCGAACGCGGAGAGCGCCTACGGCGCACTGGAAGTCTACACACTCACGAAGGAGAATTTCGACGAGCGCTTCCTCGACGATCAGCTCGGCTGGGAGAGCGGGAGCTCGCAGGCCGCGTCGCTGCGCCGCGAAAACGCGAAGGCGTGGCACTGCACGGCGGCGGAGGAGCCCTCGTGGCCGGAGGAGATCTACCTTCTCCAGCAAAAGGACGGCTCGCTTTACCTCATCATGGGCTATGATTGGGAGAGCTCGGAGAAATTCCCCGACGGGATGCGCTCCTTCCGCTG
>ERZ827088.3058-NODE-3058-length-16216-cov-46.362416_pt1 | contig 16216 bp, 8 predicted proteins | sample MGYA00519922_ERZ827088 | MGnify/ENA primary metagenome ERZ827088 (study PRJEB31778, sample SAMEA3449254) | human gut metagenome | biome: human gut; feature: human-associated habitat; material: faeces | place: United Kingdom | collected 2010/2012 ... | reverse complement strand
TTCGACAGCACGGCGTCGCCGTATTCGCCTCCGTCGCGGTCGATGGCCTTCGAGAAGTGCCACTCCATGCCCAGCTTCTCGGCCAGGTCACGGGCCTGGTGTATCTCCTTGCCCGAGCGGTTGGTGAAGACATCCACCTCGTTCAGGGTCACGAAGTCGGGATCCTGGCGGCGGATCACTTCGGCCAGCGCGTCGAGGTCGGCCGCGTTGCTCGGGTTCGTGGCGCGGGCGCCGTAGATATTGTAGGTCATGATGCGGAGGGTCTTGCCCTGGGGCGGGATGACCGCCTTGTCCCCGTTGCGGTCGTTGTAGTTGTCGTCGTTGTCGCAGGCAGCGGCCAGCAGCAGCAACGCTCCCAGATATGCCAGTCGTTTCATTTTTCGGTACTTTGGTTGTTCGTTATGCTTGTCAGAATGCGCGGATGTCGGCGATGCTCGTCTGGTACATGTCGGCCTGCGTGGCGGTCACCGTGATGCGGAGGTAGCGTCCCGACGCCTTGTGGTCGAGGAACACCTCGTTCTCGATGCGGTTCTCGACGGAGAAGGTGCCTGCTGCCGTCCACTTCGCGTTGTCGTCGCTCAGCTCGACATTGAAGATGCGCGGGTTGCCGTTGTCGCGCGGCGTGTCGCTCTCGAACGGGGTGGCGCGGCCGCGAATCCGGACTCCGTGGATCTCGTTCGTTTTGCCCATGTCGATCACCACCCAATGCGGCGGACCGGGCTTGGCGTTGCGCCATTGCGTGCCCCAATAGCTGTAGGGCGAGTCGTCGATTACCGACACGGCCTTTCCGTTGTCGGGCAGTTCGGGATAGTCTGCCTGCGGTTCGGACTCTTCCGACGAGAAGGCTGCAATGCTCCATCCCGAACGGTCGATCATCGGGAAGGGATTGGCCGAGTAGGTGCCGTTGATGCGCAGATAGGCCGTCCGGAGCGATTCGTTGATCGGTACTTCGGGCGATACGCTCTCGATCTGTATGGGCAGCAGGAAGGTGCCGACACCGTCGAAGGCTGCGGCGTTGATGCCGATGGTCACCGGATCGGAGGTGTATTTCCCGTTGGGGATCGTCGTTTCGAGCGACTGGGTCGTATAGCTCCCCTCGAGCATCATCGGATAGTCGGTCTGATGCGCCGTGTTGTAGGTTTCGACCAGCTCCGGGGCGATCCGGAACTTGACGCGGATGTCGTGTCCCGGGTTCTTGATGCAGCTCAGGTTGGCATGGATGCGGAAGGTGGTGTCGCGCTCGAGCGGAAAAGTCAGCGCGCTCTTCGAGTCGTCGTCCACGGCATTGACCGTGTAGACCGTCGTGTAGCTCTCGGGCCTGGCGACGTTCATGTCGTCGCTGATGGGGTTCTCGCAGGCGGTGAAGAGTAGGCCGCACGCAAGCAGGGCCGTATATCTGGATTGGTTCATGTCTTTCTGTTTTTCGTGTTTACCATCCGGGATTCTGTACGATCTGCGGGTCGCGGTTGATCTCGGACTGCGGAATGGGGAAGAGGTAGAATTCGGGGCGGAAGACCCGGGTTTCGAACACGGTCCGCTCGTAGAAGGCCTCGTCGGTGAAGCTGTTGCCGGCATCGACGTTCATGCCGTAGAACGGTCCTGCATCGGTCTGCTCGGCGATCAGCCAGCGCCGCGTGTCGAAGTAGCGGAGTTGCTCGAAGCAGAGCTCGATGCGGCGCTCCAGCCGGATCTGTTCGCGCATGAGGTCCGGCGAGAGTCCCGACTGTACGGGCCCCAGGCCTCCGCGCTCGCGGATCTGGTTGAGATACTTCTCGATGTCGGGATTCCCCGGATCGTATTCGTTGAGTGCCTCGATGTAGTTGAGCAGCATCTCGGCGTAGCGCATCATCAGGAACGGCCGCTTGATGTAGTTGTTGTTCTTGGGGTTGGACGAAGGCGAGACATTCTTGATGGCGATATAGCCCGAGCGGGGATAGTCCCACGTGCCCTTCTTGCCCGAACCTCCCGAGTAGTAGAGCTGGATGCGGGTCTTCTGGTCACCGATCCAGTAGGCGCCGTTGAAGCAGATGTTCACATAGAAACGCGGCTCGCGATTGACATACATGTTGCGTGTTCCGGCCGGGGCGAATACCCATCCGGTCTCGGCATCCTTGTAGGCTTCGGTCGAGAATCCGGTCTCCTGCTGAGGGGTGATCGCCGAGCCGTCGGCCATGCGGAACGCATCGACGAGCTGCTGCGTGGCGCCCATGCTCTCGTAGCCGCTGAACTGCCGGGGAGAGGCGGAACGCTCCCAGCCGCTGAGGCTGTTGGCGATCCGGACCATTATGACTTCGCAGTTCCAGTTCTCGAGGAATACGTTGCGGCACGACAGGTAGGGATCGATCGTCCCGTCCTTGTGATATACCTTGTAGAGATCGAAGATTCCCAGGTCGATAACGTCCTTGGCGGCCTGTGCGGCGCGCTTCCACTTCTCCGCGTCGTACGAGGTGGCGAACAGGTGCTTGCCGTCCTTGTTCACGACGTTGGCATAGGCCGGGTTGCCGTTGAACTGCGGGCTTGCGGCCAGCAGAAGCACGCGGCTCTTCAGCCCCATGCACATGGCCAGCGTGGCGCGTCCGTAGTCCTTGTCGGCCTGCGCGGTGAAATGCAGCGGCAGCCGCTTGTTGTCGATGATGTCGTCGAGTTCGCTCACGATGTAGTCCACGCACTCGTCGTAGGAGCTGCGGGGCAGGTTCATCTTGACGTCGTCGCGGTCGAGGTCGCCGGGAAGCACCTCGTCTCCCAGCAGCACACAGGGACCGTACTGGCGCAGGATGTTGTAATAGAACCACGCGCGCAGGAAGCGGGCTTCGTTCTTGTACTGCTCGACCACGAGCGGGCCGCGCGTCGGGTCGTTGAGCATCTCCTGATTCTCGCCGATGTGCTGGATGAAGTAGGTGGCCGAACGGATGCCGCGGTAGAAATGGCTCCAGAATTCGTAGTAGTTCGACGAGGCACTCCAGTTTCCGAGATTGATTTTGAAGGAGTTGTAGTCCTCGCGGTCGTAGGTGACGTCGAGGTCGTCCGAGCAGGGGTCCCACGGAATGGGGCTCGTGCGGTGCGACTCGTCCTTGATGTAGCCGTATACCGTGGCGAGGTATTTCTCAGAGTAGGTGGTCCGTTGGAAGACCTGTTCGATGGTGATGCGGTCGTCGGGAACCTGATCGAAGAAGTCGTCGTTGCAGGCGGTCAGGCAGACGGCGGCCGAAGCCAGTGCAAGCAGTGTTATTTTGAGTTTCATGGCCAATCGGTGTTTAGAAGTTGAAGTTTACGCCCAGACTGACGGAGGCGATGTTCGGGTAGCGGGCGCCGCGTCCGTCTCCGAGTTCCACGTCCCAGATCTTGAACGAGCTGAACGTGAGCAGGTTCACGCCCTGGATGAAGACGCGGGCATTGTCCAGGTGGATCCGTTTCATCCAGCGGTCGGGCAGTCGGTAGGAGAGTTCGATGTTCTTCAGGCGCAGGTAGTCGGTATTTTTGAGCCACCACGTGCTGGTCTCGTAGTTCATGTTGATGTTGCCGATCGAGAGGCGGGGGTAGAAGACATCCTGACTGGGATTCTGTTCGGTCCAGCGGTCGGTGATGTTGCTCAGCAGGTTGCCGCGGCTCGAACCCTGCGAGAAGGGCAGCACGCCCTCGCCGCTGAGCATGGCGTCCACGTGTGCGGCGCCCTGGAACATGGCCGTGAGCGAGAGGTTCTTCCAGCCTATCGAGAAACCGAAGCCGTACATGATCTCGGGGACGCTGCCCCAGCCGATGGGCACCTTGTCGTACTCGTCGATCTTGCCGTCGCCGTTCACGTCCTTGTACTTGATGTCGCCCGGACGGGTGTCGCCGGTCTGCATGGGCGATGCGGCGATCTCCTCGTAGCTTTCAAACAGCCCGAGGTCCACCAGCCCGAAACGCTGTCCGACCTTGTTGCCGATGGTGCTCTGCCACGGATAGGCTGCCGTGCTGTCGTCCTCGAGCACCTTGTTGCGGTTGAATGAGTAGTTGCCCATCAGGCTCAGCGACCAGTCGCCCCACGAGTTGGCATAGTTGATCGAGAATTCGACACCCTTGTTCTCGACCCTGCCGATGTTGCCGTAGGGGTTGTTGATCATTCCGACGTAGGCCGGGATGCTCGAGCGGCGGAGGTAGATGCCCTCGCGCGACTCCTTGAAGTAGTCGAACTGGAAGTTGAGCTTGTTGTTCAGCAGGCGCATGTCCACTCCGATGTCGGTCTTGTCGGCCACCTCCCACGTCACGTCTACGGCATATTCGTTGATGGCCGTCGTGCCGAAGTTCTGGTCCATGTTCTTGCCGAAGGTATAGCTTGTCGAACTGCTGTCGGTGACGGTGGCCAGATAGGCGAACCGTCGGCCGCTGATCTGGCTGTTGCCGACCTGGCCCCACGTTCCGCGGACCTTCAGGTACTGGATGACGCCTGTGAGCGGCTCGAAGAAGGACTCGTTGGAGATCACCCAGCCCAGACCCATCGACGGAAAGAAACCGTATCGGTTCTTGGGGGCGAAGTTCTCCGAGCCGTTGTATCCGAAGTTGAATTCGGCGAAGTAGCGGTCGTCGAAGCCGTAGGTGAAGCGGCCGGCCAGACCGCGGAAGCGGTAAGGCAGGGCCTCCTCGACGTTGGTTGCCTTCGTGTTGATCTCGTCGCTCTGGTTGAAGAGCAGCATGCCCGACACGTCGTGGCGCCCGAAGGTGTTCTTGTAGTTGAGCGCCGCCTCGAGGTAGATCGTGCGGTCACCCTTGGCGCTGAGGCTGTAGGCGAGGTTCTCGGTGCCCTGCCGGGTCTGCTCGTAGATCAGGTTGCCGTTGGCGTCGCGCCCCGTGGCGTGGTAGGTGTTGGGCGACTTGGTGAAGCGGTTGCTGGTGTAGTTGTAAGTGTCGAACGAGAACATGCCCGTGATCGACAGCCCCTTGCAGAGTTGCTGCGTGACGCGCAGGTTCGAGTAGACCTGGCTGCGCCACTGGTTGGCATAACCCGTGGCGCCGAGCTCGGCTACGGGGTTGAGCCCTCCGCCCGAGAAGGCGCCCAACTTGCCGTCGGGATACATCGGGGCGATGTAGGTGGGCTGGGTGAAGTAGGCCGATTCGAAGATCGTGGCCTGCGACGAAGCGGGGTAGTTGGCATTGGCCAGGTATCCCTGGATGCCCAGCTTGATCTCGGTGGTGCGGAACGGATTGAGGGTCAGGTTGGTCGTGACGTTGTACCGGCGGTAGTAGGTATTCGAGTTGTAGTCGGCCAGCTTCGTGTCCTTGTACATGCCGTCCTCGTCGTAATAGGCCAGTCCGATGTAGTATACGGCCTTGTCCGATCCTCCCGACACATTGACGTTCGCCGAACGGTTGTGGCTGTAGTCGCGCAGGATCTCGTCCATCCAGTCCACATTGGGGTAGAGATAGGGGTCGGCATGCGTGCGGGTCTTTTCGATCACTTCGCGGCTGTAGAGCGTACCGCCGCCGCGCGTTGTCGAGGCTTCGTTCGACATCTCCATGTAAGTGGCGCCATCGACGAAGTCGGTGATTTTCGTCGGGGTCGTGATGCCCTCGGTGTAGCGTACGGTGAACTTCGGACGTCCTTTCAGACCGCTCTTGGTGTTGATGATGATGACGCCGTTCGCTCCGCGCACGCCGTAGACGGCCGTGGCCGAAGCATCCTTGAGGATCGAGAAACTCTCGATATCCTCCGGATCGACGTTGGCGAACGAGCGGGGCACGCCGTCCACGAGCGTCAGCGGTGCGCTCATGCTGGCCGTCAGGGTCGAGATGCCGCGGATGTAGATGTCCGCATCGTCGAATCCCGGCTCGCTGGTCCTCTGTACGGAGACCAGACCGGCGACACGGCCGGCGAGTCCCTGCGTGAGGTTGGCGGCCGGCACCTTGAGTTCATCGACCTGGATGCTCTGCTGCGAGCCGATGACGCTGATCTTTTTCTGTACGCCGTATCCGACCACCTCCACGGCATCGAGCAGGGCGTCGTTCTGTTCGAGCACGACGTCGAGCAGGCCGCGTCCGGCGACGGCCACATCCTGGGTCTTGTAACCCACGTAGCTGAATTCCAGTACGTCGTCGGGCAGTACGTCGATCAGGTAGTTTCCGTTGATGTCGGTGGCCGTGCCGATGTTGGGCCGCTCCTTCACGAATACCGTCACGCCGATCAGGGGCTCGCCGCTGTGGTCCTTGACCGAACCCATGACGCGCAGCGTGGTCTGCTTCTCGGTTTTACCCGCTGCTGCGGCCTTGCCGATGACGATCTGCCGTCCGGAGAGTTTCCAGGTGTTCTCCGTTCCGGCGAAGAGCACTTCGAGCACATCCCCGACGGTTTGGTCCGAGACGCTGATCGACACGCGGCGCGAGGCGTCGAGGATGTTGTCGTAGTAGACGAAAATATAGTTGCTTTGGTCTTCGATGCGCGAGAATACCTCCTTGAGAGGGACATTCTGCAGGTTGAGCGAGATGCGTGCATCCGGGGCGGACGTCTGTGCGGCGACAGAGCCGAACAACCCGATTGCGGCCAGCAAAAACAGGACTTTTATCCGTAGCAGACGGGATAATTGCTTATTATCGGGTACAGGGGTCCCGATATTGCCATTTTTGTTGTACATTTGCAATGAATTGAAGTTTAGAATAGGGTAATTTTTAGATTTCATTTCGTGCCGGGCCGTGTTGGGGGACACTGCCCGGCTTTTTTCAACTCGGGTCGTGATTTTCCATAGGCATTCGGTTTGGATTGTTGTCGTGTTCCTTTCGTGCGTTTTGTGTCGAGCAGAGGCTGAATCCCGTCTCGGAGGCCCGGAACCGGATCGGGGCCGTAAGCGAGAGGACCCGCAGCACCTCGCCGGGATCGTCGTTGAGTTCGAGTTTTCCCGAGATGGTCATGACGCCGACTTCGGGGGAGCAGTCGAACGTCCGGTTGTAATATCGGGCAAGCCGTGCGAGCACGTCGGAGAGCGGCGTGTTGTCGAAGCGGTAGTATCCGTGGATCCAGCTGATATAGTCTTCGGCGCGAACCTTGCGGATGCGGAACGTGCCGGCGGTGTCGAGCGAAGCGCGCTGGTCGGGCTCGATCCGGATGCCGCGCTCGGGGGCGCCGGTCGGTGCGACGCTTACCGAACCCGACCGGAGCACCACCTCCTGGGCCCTGTCACGTCCGTAGGAGGAGACGTAGAACCGGGTTCCCAGTACGCGGATGTCCATTTTCCCGGTGTGCAGGGTGAAGGGTCGTGCGGCGTCGTGGGCCACCTCGATGTAGATTTCGCCTTCGGCGTAGATTTCGCGGCTGTCGCTGTCGAATGCCGACGGGTAGATCAGCCGTGACCCGGCATTCACCCACACGCGGGTGCCGTCGGCCAGCGTCAGGGTCGTCTGCTTGCCGTAGGGGACGAGCAGCTGGTTGAATGCGGCCACCTCCTTTTTGGTGATCGGTTCGCGGGCGTCTTCGTTGATGTGGATCTCGGAGGCGTCGTAACGGATCGAGGTGCGTTTCTCCTCGAGCCGCACCGTCTTCTGTTCCGAGAGTACAAGCTGTACCTCCTTTTCGGTGTATGCGGGAGCCTCTGTCGCCCGGGCAAACTCCCGGATGTCCGGGATCTGTTGTTCCGCCCTGCCGCGGAGGAAGAATCCGGTAACCAGCAGTATGCTGCAGGCAGCCGCGCAGGCGATCCCGACGATGCGCCGCCGGAGCGGTCGGTTTTGCCGGAGGGGCAGAAGGGCAGGGAGCTTCGCCGGGGTGGCGACCCGTTCCGTGAAGCGGCGGTAGGCTGCTTCGGCATCGAAACAGGTGTCGGTCAGGTGTTCCTCTCCCCATGCGTCGTAGGCGTCGAGATAGTTGCGGCGATGTTCCTCCGAGGAGCGGAGCCAGTCGAGAAGTTCAGCCTGCTCGGCATCGGAGAGACGCTCGCCGTCGAGGTGGCGTGCGATCAAGTGGTCGATATGTCTGTTTTGCATGTTCATCTATTCTATTCACGGATCAGCGGGCCGAACCCCTACCTTCCCGGCTGAAAAAAGATTCCGATCCGCCCGAAACGGAGCGGGGAGCTGCAGCCTGCGCCGCAGCTCCCCGCCGTATCCGTGCCGGATCTTCCCCGTTACCGGTAGATTCGGGCGGCGAACCCGCCTCCGGGAGCCATCTTCACCGTCAGTTTCTTGTCTGCGGGCAGCATCTCCGTCCGCTTTACGTAGTCGCAGGCGGCGCGGTGGGCGTTCCTGCCGTCGCTGAAGCTCTCGACCTTCCAGCCGTCACCCTCGAGGAACGAGAGGTCGAGCACCACTTCGCGCGCATCCCAGTTCGTCAGCGCCCCGACATACCATGTGTCGCCCGACTGCCGGGCGATGGCGATCCGTTCGCCGAGTTTTCCGTCGAGAGCTTCCGTGCGATCCCAGACGGTCGGCACGGAGGCGATGAAGCCGAAGCATTCGGGCTCCTTGAGGTAGTTCGACGGCGAGTCGCAGAGCATGTTGAGCGGCGATTCGAAGACGATGTACTCGGCCAGCTGACGGCAGCGGGTGCCCTGGCTCATCGGCTCCGTATTGACCGGACGGTAGTTTCGCCGCGTGGCGTTGCGCATGGCGCCCTGCGTGTAGTCCATTGTTCCGGCGACCATGCGGATGAAGGGCATGGTGACGTCGTAGGTCACCTGATCGACCGTCTCGGGCGACCACTTCATCTGTTCAAGGCCGAAGACCCCCTCGTAGTTGATGACGTTGGGCCACGTGCGGTTGAGCCCCGTCGGCTTGAAGATGCCGTGGAAGTCGAGCAGCATGCGGTGCTCGGCGCAGACGCGTGCGGCACGGTGGAGGAAATCGACGATCTTCTGGTCGTCGCGGTCCATGAAATCGACCTTGAAGCCCTTGACGCCCATCTCGGCGAAGTAGCTCACGACGCGCTCCATGTCGCGGTCGAAGGCGTGGTAGCCGGCCCAGAGGATGATCCCGACATTCCGCTCACGGGCGTACGACACCAGTTCGCGGAGGTCGATTTCGGGTACCACCTGCATCAGGTCGGCCTTCTTGTTCACGGCCCAGCCCTCGTCGAGGATCACGTATTCGATGCCGTTCCGCGAGGCGAAGTCGATGTAGTATTTGTAGGTGTCGTTGTTGATGCCGGCCTCGAAGTCCACGCCGTAGAGGTTCCAGTCGTTCCACCAGTCCCATGCCACCTTTCCGGGCCTGATCCACGAGGTATCCCCGATCCTGGATTCGGGTGCCAGGCGGTAGACCATGTCGTTGTCGAGCAGCTCGCGGTCCTCCCGGGCGACGATCACCGTGCGCCACGGGAAGGCTCTGCTGCCGACGGTCGAAGCAATGTATCCTTCGCGCTCGCGCACGAGCATTTGCAACCGGTTGTGTCCTCCCTGCTCCTCGCGCTTGGGGTAGGGGGCGAAGACGCCGCGCAGTTCAGGCGTTTCGCCGTTGCCGCGCAGGTAGAGGCCCGGATAGCCTTCGAGGTCGGCTTCCGTGATGACCAGTTTGTAGCCGCCGTCCAACTCGACGAGCGCCGGAAGGAAGATCAGCCTTCCGGGGTTGAGTTCCGTGATCGGGGCCGTAGTGTAGGTGTTTTCGAACGAGTTGAAGAACTGGCTTTCGAAGTCGAACTCCTTGCCGCGTGCGACGTAGGGTACGACGGCCCGGCAGTCTGAGGGGAAGGTGAAGGCGACGCATTCGTCCTCGACGCGGAGCGTGCCTTTGCGGTCGGTGGTGAAGCGGTAGGCCAGTCCGTCGTCGTAGAGGCGGACGATGAGGCCGAAGTCTCCGCGGAACGAGAGCGTCAGCTGGTTGTAACGCTCCACGACCCGGTTTTTCTTGTAGAGGGGCGAGGCGATCGTCTGATCGACGGAACTCTTTTTCGTCCGGACGACACGGGCGTTTTGTCCGAGTACTTCGCCGCCTTCGAGGGTTATGGCGATGGGCGACGGGGCGAGCAGCGGGGTGTCGCCGGCATCGAGCCTGAGGCGGATTTCGTCGCCTACGGTGACCGTCGTGCGGAGGTTGCCGTCCGGAGAGGAGAGCGAATAGGTTTTCTGTGCCGCGAGGGTCGCGGGGATGCAGGCCAGGCCGAGCATCAGCAGAAGCGGTTTGAGGTTCATGGTCGGTTTCGGGATAAGTGTTCTGTGATTTAAACAAAATTAAACAAAAAAAGCGAGATTCCCATCGGATGCGGTCTTTTGGGGTTGCTGTTCATTTTATTACACGGACAATCGGAGCCGTACCCTACGTCACGGCGTCGTTTTTCGGCCCGAAAATCGGATGTTTCCGAAAAAACGCCGCTGCGGGAGGCCGTGTGTTCCTGAATTTTTTCCTATCTTTGGAGGCAAAATGAATACGGCTATGGATTTGACAGGTGTGCAGCAGGCTTTGCAGGAACTGACGCAACTGGTTGATGGTTGGAGTGCATCCGGCCGAGTCGATGCTTTGGAGCGCGACCTGGCGCTCGAGAAGTTGCGCCGGGTGTACGATGCCCTTCGTTTCGCGCCTTCGGGCGATGCACTGCCGGAAGTTCCGGCAACGGCGGAACCGGTGGGGGATGTCGGGGCGGGACCCGTTTCCGAAGCGTTCGAAATGCCCGAGGCACTGGATCTGGGCGAGGTGTTGTCGCTCGATCCGCATTCGGTGGCGGACCCCGAACTTCAGCAGGCCGTGCCGCTGGACGAGGTCTCCGAGGAACCGCCTCTTGCTGCTGCGGGGGTAGAGCCTGAGGCTGAGCCGGCCGACGAACCCATTACCGACGAACCGGTAGCCGGACTTGCGCCTGCCGCGGGTGTCGAAGCGCCCGCTGTTGCAGAACCGGAGGCTGCGGCTGAACCTGAACCCGTGCCTGCCGCTGTAGCGGAGCCTATTGCCGGGCGTGAACCTGCCGCAGCCGATGTCCCCGCACCTGCCTCCGAATCCGGGCAGGCTGCTGAACCGGCCGTTGCTCCCGTTCCCGAAACGCAGTCCATTCCCGAAACGCAGCCCGAGCCCGAGCTCCGGCCCGCACCCGATGCGGAATCCTCGTTCGTGCAACCTTCCGTTCCGGCTCCAGCTCCCGAGACTGCCTCTGAGACTGCCTCCGAACGGCCGCACACCGTGGCTCCTACGCTGTTCGGCCCGGAGGAGAATGCCAACCTCCGCCACCGCCACAAACAGCGGGTCATCATGTCGCTTTACGGCAACGATGCCCCGTCGGCCAAGCCGCAGGCACCGGCTGTTCCCGAACCGACTCCCGCTCCGGCCGCCGACCGGGTCGTTTCGGCTCCGGAGCGTCCTTCAGACGAGCGCCGTGCAGGAAGACCCTCCATCGCCGAGGTATTCGGCCGCCGGGTCGAGACGGGCCAGTCCGCCGCATTCGGGCGGGATCTGTCGGAGGCTCCGGTTGCTCCGGCCGAGGCGGTCCCGGACGGAACCGACGCCGGCGAGTCCGCCGAGGCGGATCCCGTCGTGCACGGCTCGTTTACCGACGAGTTGGCCGCAGCCGCTCCCGGGGCCGTGCTGGGCGAGGTGATCAATCACGACGTCCAGACCCTTGCCGATACGATCGCCCCGCCGCGTGACCGAGCCTCGGAGCTGCTCCGCAACGAGCCGGTGACCGATCTGCGCCGCGCCATCGGGATCAACGACCGTTTCCTGCTTATCCGCGATCTGTTCGGCGGCGACGGTGCGGCCTATGAAGCTGCGATCGATGCGCTCAACGGGTTCGACAACCTCGACGACTGCATGATCTACATTGCCGAGCATTATGCCTGGAATCCCAATTCGGACGGGGCGGTGCTGCTGATGGAACTGCTTGAACGGAAATACCACTGACGCATGGCCCGGCTCTATATCGTGCCGACGCCGATCGGCAACCTCGATGACATCACGCTGCGCGCCGTGCGCGTGCTCCGTGAGGTCGATTTCATCCTGGCCGAGGATACGCGCACGACCTCGTTCCTGCTGCGCCACCTGGGCATCGAGAAGAAACTCTACTCCCACCATAAGTTCAACGAGCACGCCACAGTGCGCATGGTGGCCGACGAGATCGCGGCCGGACGCAGTGCGGCGCTCGTCTCGGATGCCGGGACGCCGGGCATTTCGGATCCGGGTTTCCTGCTCGTGCGCACGTGCGTCGAGGCCGGCATCGAAGTCGAGACGCTGCCCGGGGCCACGGCGCTGATTCCGGCGCTGGTACAGAGCGGCTTCCCGTGCGACCGTTTCTGCTTCGAGGGGTTCCTGCCTCAGAAGAAGGGACGAGCCAAACAGCTGCAGACGCTGGCCGGTGAGGAGCGCACGATGATCTTCTACGAGTCGCCCTACCGCGTGGTCAAGTGTCTGGAGCAGTTCGCGGAGGTCTTCGGCCCGGAGCGAGGCGTCTCCGTATCGCGCGAGCTGACCAAGAAGTTCGAGCAGACCGTGCGCGGTACGATCGCCGAGGTACTCGACTATTTCCGGACGACCGAACCCAAGGGAGAGTTCGTGATCGTCGTGGCGGGCAAACCCAAACCCCGACACGCCCGCCCCGATGCCGCGGACGCCGACAGCGGCGGGGCGGAGACCGAATCCTGACAAAGCCTATCCCCATCATGCAGCGCGCGGAACTCAATCTCATACAGCGAATCTGGCTGGAGGTACTCTGGCTGGGGGCGCGGCTGTTCGCCATTCTGCCCTATTGGCTCAAGTACTATGTCATCGAGGATCTGATCTATTTCCTGTTGTGCTACTGCATCCGTTATCGCCGGAAGGTGGTGTGGATGAATCTGCACAACTCCTTTCCCGAGAAGAGCGAGGAAGAGCTGGCGCGGATCTGCCGGCGTTTCTACCGCACGCTTGCCGAGATGTTCGTCGATACGGTCAATATGGCCCACATGACTCCCCGCAAGGGGCGCCGGGTCCTCACCGTGGAGGGGCTCGAGGAGCACCGCACCCGGGTCCACGGCCGCGACTGGATCGCAATGACGGCCCATTTCGGCTGTTGGGAGTACTGCTCCTACTGGGGCCTTTACGAACTGTCGCAGATTGTCGTGGCCGTCTACCATCCATTGCGGAGCCGCGTGGCGGAGCGCCTCTACCAGCGCCTGCGCAACGGCGACTACGCCACGACGGTCCCGATGAAGGAGAGCCTGCGTTTCTACCTCCGCCACCGCGATACGGGTTTTGCGGGCAAGAACCTTGTCATGGGGCTGATCGCCGACCAGAATCCGCCGCGGCGCCCCGACAGCCATTGGTTCCGTTTTCTCAATCAGGATACGATCTTCTTCGACGGTGGCGAGAAACTGGCCCTGCGCTGTCATCTTCCGGTCTATTTCGTGCGGATGGACCGCCTGCGGCGGGGCCGTTATCGGATGTCGTTTGTCCCCCTGTACGACGGGGTGGAGGAGGTCGGGCCCAACGAGATCACCGGACGTTACGTCCGCCAGCTGGAGTCGGTCATCCGCGAGCGGCCCGAACTCTGGATGTGGTCGCACCGCCGCTGGAAACACAAACGCAGGAAGACCGATGGCAACCGCTAAGATCGTCATACTGAACTGGAACGGCGAGGACCACCTGCGCCGTTTCCTGCCAAGCGTCGTCGCTGCCGCTCCGAACGGGGTGGAGGTCATCGTGGCCGACAACGGATCGACGGACGGTTCGGTGGCGCTGCTCGGCCGGGAGTTCCCGACGGTCACGCTGCTGCGCATGGACCGCAACTACGGTTTTGCCGGCGGATACGACCGTGCACTCGAACGGATCGAGGCCGATTACTACATCCTTCTGAATTCCGATGTCGAGACCCCCGCCGGCTGGCTCGAACCGCTTCTCGAGTGTCTCGACCGGAATCCCGACGTGGCGGTCGTCTCGCCCAAGCTGATCTCCTGCCTCGAACGCACGAAGTTCGAATACGCCGGAGCCTCGGGCGGCTTCATAGACTTTCTGGGTTACCCCTTCTGCCGGGGCCGCATCCTGCGCACGGTCGAGGAGGATGCGGGGCAGTATGACGACGAACGCGACGTCTTCTGGGTGAGCGGGGCGGCTTTCTGCTGCCGCGCCGATCTCTTCCATGCATTGGGGGGCTTCGATGCCGACTTCTTTGCCCACATGGAGGAGATCGACCTCTGCTGGCGCATGCAGCTGGCAGGTTACCGCGTGCGGGTCGTGCCCGAGAGCAGGGTCTACCACCTCGGCGGCGGCACGCTCCAGACCGACTCCCCGTCGAAGGTCTTCTATAACCACCGCAACAACCTGGCGATGCTCTTCAAGTGCGCCACGCCGTGGCAGCGCGCCGTGGTCGCTGTCGTGCGCCCGGGGCTCGACCTGCTGGCGGCCCTGTCGTACCTCATGCAGGGGCGGGCCGACAACTTCCGGGCGGTCTTCCGCGCCTGGCGGGACTTCCTCCGCTGGCACGGGGCTCTGGCCCGCAAGCGGCGTGCGATCCGCGCCGCAATCCGGAGCGAGTCGAGGCATATCTACGCCGGGTCGATCCTCGTGCGTTATTTCCTGGGCCGGCAAACCTTCGGGCGGATGATGTGAGGCTGGCGGATAAGGTAAGGTGTAGCCGCCGCAGGGATACAAAAAAAGCGGGCGGAGATTCAAGGAATCTCCGCCCGCTTTTGCTTGCTTTGCAGGGGCCGATTTACTTGTTGATCTTGGCCCAGGAGTCTTTGAGCGTCACGGTGCGGTTGAACACCAGGTGTTCGGGCGTCGAGTCCGTATCGGGGCAGAAGTAGCCCACGCGTTCGAACTGCACGGCCTGGCCTACGGGCGTCTCGCGCAGCGAAGGCTCCAGATAGCCCGTGATCTTGACCATCGACTCGGGGTTGAGGTTGTCCTCCCAGGTCTGTCCCTCCTCCACGTCGTCGGGGTTCTCCTTCGTGAAGAGCGGGTTGAAGAGGCGTACCTCGGCCTCCACGGCATCCCGTGCCGACACCCAGTGGATGACGCCCTTCACGCGGCGGCCGTCGCTCGACGAGCCGCCTCCGGACATCGGATCGTAGGTGCAGCGCAGTTCGGTGATGTCGCCCTCAGCATCCTTGACGATCTCCTCGCACTTGATCAGGTAGGCATAGCGCAGGCGCACCTCGCCGCCCGGCTGCAGACGGAAGAACTTCTTCGGCGGGTTCTCCATGAAGTCGTCGCGCTCGATGTAGAGCTCGCGCGAGAAGGGAACCTGGCGCGTTCCGGCCGCTTCGTCCTCGGGGTTGTTGATCGCCGTGAAGTATTCGGTCTTCTCTTCGGGGTAGTTCGTGATGACGACCTTCAGGGGGTTGAGCACGGCCATGCGGCGCTCGGCCACCTTGTTCAGGTCCTCACGCACACAGTATTCGAGTTTACCGAGGTCGATGACGTTGTCGCGCTTGGCCACACCGACCATCTCGGCGAAGTTGCGCACCGAGGCAGGCGTGTAGCCCTTGCGGCGCAGGGCGCAGATCGTCGGCATACGGGGGTCGTCCCAGCCCATCACGGCGCCCTCCTGCACGAGTTTCAACAGGCGGCGCTTCGACATGAGCGTGTAGGTGAGGTTCAGTCGGGCAAATTCGTACTGGTGCGAGGGATAGATCTCCAGCGCCTGGATGAACCAGTCGTAGAGCGGGCGGTGCACGTCGAACTCCAGCGTGCAGATCGAGTGGGTGATCCGCTCGATCGAGTCGCTCTGGCCGTGGGCGTAGTCGTACATCGGGTAGATGCACCACTTGTTGCCCGTGCGGTGGTGTTCGGCGTGGATGATGCGGTACATGATCGGGTCGCGGAAGAGCATGTTCGGATGCGCCATGTCGATCTTCGCGCGGAGGACCTTCGAACCGTCGGGGAACTCGCCGTTCTTCATGCGCGCGAACAGGTCGAGGTTCTCCTCGACCGAGCGGTCGCGCCACGGCGAGGGGGTGCCCGGTACGGATACCGTGCCGCGGTTTTCGCGGATCTGCTCCTGCGTCTGGTCATCGACGTAGGCCAGCCCCTTGCGGATCAGCTCCAGGGCCCACTCGTAGAGCTGGTCGAAGTAGTCCGAGGCGTAGTGCTCCTCGGCCCACTGGAAGCCGAGCCACTGGATGTCGCGCTTGATCGAATCGACATACTCGACATCCTCCTTGACGGGGTTCGTGTCGTCGAAGCGCAGGTTGCACCGTCCGCCGTATTTCTTGGCCAGTCCGAAGTTGATGCAGATACTCTTGGCATGGCCGATATGCAGGTAGCCGTTCGGCTCGGGCGGAAAACGGGTCTGTACGCGCTTTTCGCCCTTGGCGATCGACTCTTCGATGATCTCTTCGAGGAAGTTCAGCGACTTCTCCCG
>ERZ827088.3054-NODE-3054-length-16221-cov-3.307683_pt1 | contig 16221 bp, 18 predicted proteins | sample MGYA00519922_ERZ827088 | MGnify/ENA primary metagenome ERZ827088 (study PRJEB31778, sample SAMEA3449254) | human gut metagenome | biome: human gut; feature: human-associated habitat; material: faeces | place: United Kingdom | collected 2010/2012 ... | reverse complement strand
CCATGTTAAACTTTCACTTTGAGACATATGTGTATTCGTAATATATTTCTCAGATAGGGTTATTACTGTATTACGACTTAAACCTAAAGCTAATAATGATAAATGCGTTTTTTCAGAAACCCCAAATTCCAACCATAAATTTAATTGAGGGATATTCGTTTTCAAATCATTTCGATTTTGCAATTCGAGAAAGTATCTCAATATATCAATATAACAACTGGAATCTTTTGCAAAACTAAAGCGAACAAAATTCTCTATATTATCCATAACCTCTCTGATGACTACCGGCAATCGTTTGGAACATGCGTATTTTGGATTACGTTGATACGATTCATAACTTTTCTTGATTATATAAGACAATGGTTTTCCTGTCATCCAATTTATCAATAAAATTGCACGAGATGTATTTAAGGATTGAGGATAATTACTTAAAGTTTTCCCAATACGACCTACTAATTTAGTATATTCTTCTAATGCATTGCTATCATTGGGATATACCGGAATATAATCTTCAATCCGCTCTGTCCTATCAGTAAAATAATCAAATAAATTTTGTTGTGCGATAGGAGAAATTCCCGGATTACGTTTAATAATATAATCTGGAAGCGTTATGTGTTGGGCTTTAGAAGACAGAATATCAATCAAAGCATTATTAAAATCATTATCTACTCTGGGCTCTTGATTGATAATATATTTAATATAATAATATCCAAAAGCAGACTCCCATGATGGATTCATTTCATTACGAGGTGTATCTTTTTCAAGATATTCTAAAAAATCAGTTCCATTTTCTTCAATAATATCGATAGCGCGAGTTATTATTTGTTTGGATTTGTTTGGATTGGGTTTAACTTCCCATTTATCAGGCTCAATACAGATTATATTTCCACAAAATTCTTTACCCCAACGGCCAGCTCTACCTGCTAAATTCCAAAAATCATTAGCATTAAGCGGATTTCCTTTCCCTCTACGAGGGTTACGTATAATAATTGACTTTGCAGGTAAATTTACTCCTTCTAATAAAGTTGATGTACAAATCAAATAACGAATAAAGCCTTCTGAAAATAGCCTTTCTATTTCGGTTCTTATTAACAAAGGCATATTTCCATAATGAAATGCTATTCTTTTTTCTAAAACCTGTGCTAAAGTATAGCTTGGATGTATTGTTTGTTTTACTAATTTAATTAACTCTTGAATTTCATCGTCAATTGGTTGTGCATCAAGCGCACTATACAACAAAGTCGCAATATCTTCAGATTCAGCTGCACCATTGCTATAGATTAAACATGAACCGTCAACGGCTATTTTTTGTGCAATAAGAGCTATTTTCTTTAATTCGCTATTAGGACGATCTTGTAATGTTATGTATCCTAATTTAAATGACGCATGGACGGTAGCAAGTGTCAAACTCCATTTTAGCGTATTTCTCGGAACTTGAGAAACATAAATTAGATTTTGATTTACAGCTACAAATTGAGTATTAACTTTTGCTTTTCGAATACTTTTATGAATATTGTCAAGCAAAATTTCGGGATTAGAAGTAAAAGGACTTGAGAAATATACTTTTATATTATCATTTTCCGCAACTAACTCTTCTAACTTCTGCTGTAATAAGATACCTCTATTTCCATCCTCTATTTTGTGAGCTTCATCTATAATCAGTAAATCAATTTTTATAGGAGTTTCTGAATTGTTAATTAGAAACCAATGTAGCCGCTCTTGAGTAAAAACAAAAATATTAGATTTTTGCAAATCTATTTCATCATGAAATGGTGGAACTGTTGATAGATTCACGTCATTTTTAATATTGTTTTTTTGGAAATGCTTATTTAAATCTGCTTCAACTTGACCAATGAGTGCTCTCGTCGGTACAATATAAATAATATTGGTTTTACTGCTTAATAATGTTTCTGTTAGAATAGTACACAATATATATGATTTTCCAGCGGAGGTTGGAGCTGAAATACTTATTGCATCATTATTTTTATATTTATCATATACTTCGCTTTGAAACCTATTCAATTCATATAGTTGATTATTTACAAAAATCGAAGAATCAAAAATCGTTTTTGTATTTTCTATTTTTTGCTGAACCGAAAAAGCATCAGCGAAATTCTTATCTAAATATTTCCGCTGAATAGACATTTCGATAGCTAACCTATTTGTTAGGCACTCTAAAATATAGGCCGCAGCACTTTTTTGAACTTGATTACATGAGGGTAAGGCTAAACAAGTTTGTGCAATCCTCAATGCTGCATCAAGATAAATACTATTTTGAGATTGGCACAATACAGAAGCTATACCTAAAATATTATTCCAATCTATTGATGAAAGTAGGCCGTCTCTATCTTGCTCCCATTGTATCTCTGATATGCTATCACATACAGAAAGAGTAAGTAAAGCCTCATATTGACGACGGAAACTATTCAGTTGGTATAATTTATCTTCTAACATTTATTTTATTTTTTCCAAAAAATATTTACGAAAGTCCTCAACAGAAGGGAACGGCATCAAAAAAACATGAATTTCTTTTTGTCTTAGATTGGGATACTTACCAATACCCGTTTCAAGCAACTTATACCATGAATTTAATTCTTCGTCAAATTGAGATTTGACAAGTTCTGTCGTCTTGCTTAAATCACTATCTACAGGATATTTGTCACTATCAAATCCTACAAAACATATTCCCTTATAAACTAAATGATTAGATAGGTCATCGTCTTTATCGAAGAACCGAACTAAAAGATTTTCAAAATCAGGATCATTGACATTTGCACTAATATTTGAAGTAATCAGCTGCAGATCGCGCTCTTGTGTTGATGAAGCGCCTAAAGTATCTAACAAAAATCCTTTAATACTGTCAACGCAAGACGATACTGCACTAACTATGTTTTTATACATTTTTGATTCACCCCAATATAAATGTAGATTCTGCTTTTTTTCATCAAATCCTACATGAATACCATCTGCACCTTGATAATGAAGTTGCCCCGATGTTTTAAGAGACATTTTGCTAAGCAATTGAGGTAGTTTTAAAAACTCTTGAGTTAATATATATAATAGAATTTCTCCACCTTCACCCGTTTTCTCTAAATCAGTAAAAAGTGCATTTGCCTTATTCTTTAGCTCGATAATCTTGGCTGGAGACCCTGTTTCTTGCAAATATTGACTTGCCATATCAATATCTTTTTTAGGAATAGCGTATTCTACTAATTTAGTGTCTATGTAATCTATTAAATCTTTAAGCCGAATGTTGCCATTTGCATCAATTTTTAGCATATGACAATAAGCCTTTGTATTCGTGTCTTCGATTACAACATTATGGGATAATTGCTCTATTCTCGACAAAAGTTCTCCCTTCGTCTTAACCAACAGGCGATCTATTGCTGCATCAATATCTATTCGACTCATATTAAGTTTGAATCTTTACAATCTATATTTCGGCATATTCTGCTTTATGCTTTTTATCAAAAGCGTTACGAATATAGTGAAAAAGTTCTTATTAGTAAACAACATAACACTTTATTTAACTCTTTATCAAGGAATAGAGATAATTAATTTCTCGAATCTGCCTAATAATTCGTTTACCTCCATTTTTGCAGTCTTTCCATCGCATCGTGGCGTCGTTACGTTGCAGGTGCAAAGGTGTTTACAAGGTCTTGACGGACGTACAAGGTCGAGCCTCGCGGTTTTGTAAAAAATCTTCCCTGCGCCCTTCGGTTGCGAGGTATTTATTCTCAAAAACCTTGTACGTCCTAACCTCTACACCGAAAAGCCCCTGAAACGAAACGACCGATGCGACAGAAAGACGCATAAAAAAAATGTCGGATAAACGAGCGGCAGATTAGGATAAGAAACTCACTCCCTCCACTCTCAAATCCGCATCAAATCAAGAAAAGGGGGTCAAAGATGAAAGCAATATTAAAAATAGCATTTTGGTTGGCTCTGGCGATGTTTGTCAGCAGTATGTTCGGCGGAAGCATCTGGGCTTGGTCGATAGGTCTATGGCTCTGCAAGGAGATTATAGCGGGCGTTATCCGCTTTCTGCTCGGCTGCATCGTCTTCCTGCTTTCTGCGGTCGCCATTTTCGGTTTCCTCTTTTGGTTATTAACACTTTAATTACAAAACATTATGAATGTAACGATTGAATCTTTCTTCTGTCCCTATTGCGACGAAGTAACGGAAGCCTATTTCCGCCTCGTGAACACCATTCTTTTTGCCGATGGCGAAGACAGCCTGCGGCAAGGTCTCGAACGCTTGAAAACCCAAGTGCCGCTCGACGACTATTTCGTGTACGGTTTCGGCGCACATCATCTATGGGTACACCAGCGCAAGCCCAGCGATCAAACCCAATATTTCAGGTGCAGGCTGATGAAAGCAGAATTTTAACCCCTAAAAGATTACGACAATGAAAACAAAAATGACTGTAAACGGCGTATCGGTTTGCCCTACGGGAGAAGAACGCCACGAGTATTTTACCCGAATGGGCTTTGACGATTTCGACGGCGAGGAGCTTTTTCTCCCCGCAGAAGGAAACGGCTCTGCCAATACGACTACCGGCATACGGACGGCGAGTTGTTCTCCTGCGTCGCCCCGACACTGGAGGAGTGCCGAGCAAAACGGGATACATGGTTGAATAATAGAAACAATAAATAGACGAACGATGAAAAAGAACACAGCAGATTACCGGACATTGATAGTAACCTTTGCGGAGCCGATCCGCGTATTGGACAGCTATTTCGACGACGTGGAAACATGGGGCGTAGCCTCGCTCAAAGAGTGGATCGACAGCTACGAAAGCACACGCTTCACGCAGACGGACGAACACACGGCGGTCATTACCTCCGAATACAATGCAGAGTACGTGCAGGAGTGGCTGCAACGCCATACCTCCGTCGCCAACCTCATTTTGGCATAAGTTCAACCCACCTAAATAAAATCATTATGAAACCTATACAAGAATATACCAAGCAAGAGAAATTAGAGGCGATTTTGGAATACAACCCATACCGAACAGAGCGTAACGCAGTCCTGCGTTACCTCTTGGCCGTCCGTCGGGACAACACCGAACAGATCGCCTATTTCGAGAGTTTCGGCGACAGCGTACACAAGATTATCCTTAATGTGCGGACATACGAGCGCGGAACGCTTTTCGGCTACACGGCCAAGCAGTTCGACGAATACGGATGGATACGCGGTATGCTCCCCATCGTGGAGCGTATCGAGCTGGATATACTCAATACCATCCATATCGGGCAGTCGATAGACGGCACGTATGCCGTTACGGTCGGTTGGAGTACGGGCGGCGCAGGATTTTACGGTCGTAATAGACGTGATACCCGTCGGCGGTATAGTACTGCCCGTTTCCCCGCTCTATGGCCTGCCAATCGACACGCCGCAGGGCGTAACCGCCCGCAACCGAGACAAGGCAGAAGAGCAGGAGAATAATGAAGGCCGCCATAGCTACATCCTCATTCGGGGCTTGTTCGCATTCTGCTGCCGACGCTGCTGCTCCTCGTTGGCCGGGGCGGTCTGTCCCCGTTGCAGCGGCTCGCCGATGCGCTTGGTCGCCTCGTCGGTTCTGCCCTCGGAATTGACCGCAACTTGCGCTTGGGAGGCCGTGTCGGGTTTGACCTCGTAGATTTGCGACTGCTCCGGGCGCTTGCGGCTGAAGTCGTATTTGACCTTTTCGTGGTTCGGGCGTACATAGGCGTTGAACTTTTGGCCTTTCTTGTCGGTCATGCCCTCGATGTACACCCACTTGTTCTGCTCCCAGCCAGCCTTATACTCCGGCTTGACCTCCGCGCCGAGCAGGGTTTTCCCGATACGCAGGAGGCGTTCTTTCGGAGTGCCGTCAGTCGTCTGCGTCTGCTCCTGCCGTTGGGCTTTCTTCTGGCCGCCGAAATGGAAGTCCAGCCCCCGTTTGTCGGCGTTGATCTGGATTGTAGCGTTGAACTTCTTGCCGCTCTCGGCCGTCATGCCCTCCACATAGACGCCTTTGCCCGCTGCCAGCGCCTCTTTCTGCTCTTTGGTGAGCAGCACGCCCTTTACTTCGTCGGGGATGCGGATGGCCTTGACCGGAGCGGAGACCGTCTCGTTGGTCAGGCGGTCGATACTGATAAAGGAGGGGACAAGCTCGCCCGTGGCGGGATCGACCACCTCGGCCACACGTCCGAGGTTACCCGTCTTTTGCAGGTTTTCCCGATCCTCCGGTGTGAACTTGATGTTCCGGTACTCGTCGAGGTTCGGCTCGCGGCGGATCGGGTGCGGGATGATCGACACCGTGCCGTCGGGGTTCTCGCGCAGCGACAACCGCGCCTGCATAGGCACGCGGATACCGCCGAAATCGGGGTTGCACTCGACAAGATGCGACTTGCCGTAATGACGCATACGCTCCAGATCGCCCGACTGCTCCAATGCCGCGAGGTCGATGCCCCAGTGCTCGGCGACCGCCTCACGGTCGAGGCGGCTGTCGTCGATGGGCTTGTAGCCCTCGTCGTTGTTCTGTTCCACGGAGGGCGGCTGTTCGGCCTGACGCGGTGTCTCTTCCCTTTGTTCGGTGGGGACGGATTACATTTCGCCCTCCTGCGGCGTCTGCTGCTGCGCGGCGGCCTGCTCGTACTTGGCCGTATCGACCTTGTGCGGGGCGAGCAGCTCCTCGTTCTGCTTCGGGTTCTTCAGCAGCTCTTTCAATACTTCCATGACCTTGTCCGCACCCTCTGCCGCGATGCGGTAGAAACCGAAGCGTTTCGGCTCCTTGCATTGGCGGTAGAAGTTGGCGAAGAAGTTGTCCAACACGTCGCCGTGGCGGTCGAAACGCAGGAAATCCTGCGCGTTTTCCGCTTTGGCGGCTTTCATGTTCGGCGTCCCGTCGCGTTTCAAGCCCGCGACGACACCGATCTCGCCCGTCTTCTCGTCCCGGACGATCAGCACGTCTTGTTCTTTCTTTTTCTGTTCCATAATCTATTGTTGTTATATGATGGCATCCTGTCGATGCCCTGCGAAATTAAGCGGAGGATACGCCGCTGCCGCCGTTTCCGTCCCGCGTGGCAGCTTGTGGCGTCCGTTTGGCAGCATTTGGCGTTCAACCCCTGCCTTTCTCGACCTTGCGGCAGCCCTCGAACTCGTCGAAATGATGTTTCAGGAACTCCTGCACGTCCGATTCCTTGTAGTAGATTTTATGCCATAGCATCTGGTAGCGCAATATGCCCGAACTGCGGTAGCGTTGCAGCGAGCGCTTGCTCGCTTGGAGGAGTTGGCACAAGTCCTGATTGTCCAACAACCGTTCGCCGTCCAGATATTTTATCTCCTTGACCTCCTTACCCGTAAGAGAGGCGAGCAGCCGTTCGTGGCGGTCGAAGCGTTCCATGATCTTCCCCATCCACATCTCGAAAATATCGGTTTCAAGTATCATAAGCCGAATTGTTTATGCGTGAGGTAATAATTCTTTCTGAAATCCTCCAGAGTGTTCGGATGGCAATGCACAATGCGTTTGGCAATACATTCCTCTATATCGGAAAGCCGATACAGACACTTGCTTCGCAACATGGTAAAGGGAATGGCGTGTTCCTTGCGCATCCGCTGGAGTGTGCGGGTGCTGATTTTCAGCAAATCGGCCAACTCTTCACTTGTCAGCCAGATTTCAGGTTCCTGCCGGGGATTGGTCTCTTTCCTGAAGACGTAATCGGCTATGCGCTCAATCTTGTCGTTCAGGTCTTGATATACCTTGTGATCGAATGTTATAATTTCCATATTTGCAACGTTTTATTCTTATGCGGCAAATATGCGAGTTTGTGGCAAGGCGGTTTCCATTGTCGTTACCGACACGGGAATGTTTTATCCCCATAGGGACAAAAAACGGCGGGAGATTTTGATTTTCTCCCGCCGTTGCTGCGTTCAGTTGATTATACCGTCTGCTCGAATTTGTAGAATAAGAGGTGTGGTCGGTTTTGATTTTAGCGTCTGGACAATCCGCTGCCGTATCCAGCGCCGAAAAACAACGCATGGATAACTTCTTATGGAAAAGCACAGGGCGATAATCATATCGAGATTATAATACTCCGTAATGCACAGTCTTCCATCGGGCAGGGTGGTCGTCTGTTCCCGACGTACTTCTTTTTCGTACAATTCTCCGGCGGCAAGTATATTCTTTATTTGCCGCACGACACTCGCCGCCAATATATTAAATGTATGCGCGATTTCTTCGACAGACATCCAAACGGTTCCGTCATCCGATAGGATAAGCGACACTTGAACTCCTTGCGTGTGCGATGTTTCGATTTTCAGTGTTCCTCTATTCATAGTTTTATGCTTTTAATGCGATTTTTTCTATTTCATCCAATTTTCCGGAAAGGGCTTGCATATCACGGCTTATCTTGTCGCTGGTTATACGGGCATAAATTTGAGTGGTCTGGATATTCGTATGCCCCAACATTTTACTGACACTCTCGATAGGTACGCCTTTGGCGAGCGTCATGGTCGTCGCAAACGTATGGCGGCTGGTGTGGAATGTGATGTTCTTGCCGATTCCGCACAAATCACCTATTTCCTTCAGATACGAATTGAGTTTTTGATTGCTCAATACAAGCAGCAAAAGACCGTTGGGTAGCTTGCCCTCATATTTTTTCAGAATGGACTGCGGCACTTTCAACAGAGGGACATTCACTGCCGTGTCTGTCTTTTGACGGGAGGTCATAATCCACGGCTTGCCGTCGAACGAAATACGGATGTTCTCTTTTGTGAGATTCCGAACGTCGATATAGGCCAATCCCGTGAAACACGCGAAAATGAACACATCGCGTACTTGCTCCAAACGGGTACAGGTAAATTTCTTTTTCAGAATTTTCTGTAATTCATGCTCCGTCAGGTAACCTCTGTCCACTCGTTTCAACCGTATTTTGTAATTGACGAACGGATCAGTAAAAATCCAACCGTTGTTTTTTGCCACGATGACGATCATACGGAATGTCTGCATGAACTTGGCCGTCGTATTTTCATTGCAGCCGCTTTCTGTGCGCAGATAGTTTTCAAAATCCGTAATAAATACATGGGAAATTTCTTTCAGGGCGATGTCCTTTATCCGATACTTGACCTGCATGAACTCCTCCAAGCGTCGCATACAACGGTCATACTTGGCATAAGTAGCTGCGCTTTTGCTAATACCGACCAGTTTTTTCACATCTTCATTGTGCGAGCGGAACAACTCCAATAGCGTTTGCCGCCTCGATGTTATTCCCAGAAAAGCATTGCGAACCTTTTCCGCCGTAACATACGCCTCATGTACCTCGATGTCGTGATAGTGATTTTTCAATGTCGTCCGTACATCGTCCAGCAGGCTATTGAGTTGGCGTGCTTTCAAAGAATTGCCCGCCATTCTTTGCGTATTGACATCCCACTGCTCCGGTACTACGTCCAGTTTAGAACTGAACTGTACAATTTCGCCATTGTCGGTCAAACGGATCATGATTCCCGACTTGCCTTCTTTGTTTACTTGATTCTTCCGAATGTAGAAAAGAATCTTAAATGTACTTTTGCTCATAATACCTCCTTTTTTTGCCTCTTTGCCGAGGGTAAAAACTTTTAGCGGCAAAGAAATAATTAATAATTGGGTTGTGAGCAGACACATTGAAGACAACAAACTACAAATCAAAGACTTACCATAAAAATCGTTACTAAAATCAATCGTCCGTTTTCAGTAACGATTTAGTAACGGTACTCTGTTCAAACGGTTTTTTTTGTGTCTTTCGGGTGTCCGAGAAGAGAAATAAAAAATCCCGTAAAACCTTGATTTTACGGGATTTGCCATACTTTGACCCCTTTTTGTCTTTGGGGTTCTGCGGAGAGAGAGGGATTCGAACCCCCGGTGCCTCTCAGCACGACGGTTTTCAAGACCGTTGTAATCGACCACTCTACCATCTCTCCAATACTTTGGTTGGGAAGCTCTCTTCCTTAAAAGCGATGCAAAGGTACAGGATTATTTTCATTCATCCAAATTTTCAAATAAAAAAGTGCTTTGAACTTTTGATTTTATTCTTTCCCTGCTTTTATAGCCCTATGTAGGTTACTATTATTAAACGATATGATAGAATAAAGTTTTAGGGCACTCTTTCAATAATCCAGTTCTTTATTTTATATAAACTCTATTATATATAAGGAGATTGGTGTTGTGCGGAGGGTGAATAGAATAGTTCTTTCGGTTACAATTTAGCCGATAGCATCTTTTTGAAGATTTCCGTTTGTTCTTTTCGTTCTTCCTCTGTAAAGTCGGGATGCAGTGTTGCCAAATAACATTTGAAGGTCTCTATGGCTTGCATACGAGCCATGGCTTTTCCTGCTTGTAAACCACTGTGATAAGGGGTGTGAGGTAATAAACTGCGATTGAAATTTCCGTCACTCATGATTTTTTCTTTTAAGAGGGGATAAAGTTAAGTGATTTTTTTATTTCTACGAAGAGTTGGGAGAGATTTAGAACCATGGTAGTGTATTTATGGGACAGTTTTAGATTCATCTCTCCCGGGAAAAACCGGGAGAGACGGGTGAAGTACATCGTTGTCATATTCTGAACTTATAGTGAACTAACCCACCTTATATGGAAGGAGGCTCCGTTACAAGTCGTTTAAGATTAAATAATTGGCTCTGTCTATGATAGTCGTGTCCAAAGAAGCCAGATAAATCTGTGTGGTGGTTTCGGAATCATGTCCCATTCCTTCACTGATGATGGATAGGGGTATGTTTTTACTTTTAGCGATACTTGCCCAGGAATGCCTCGCAACGTACATAGACAAAGGATGAGGACTGCGTACGAAGACGGACAGAATCTTGAGTTTCCGGTTTACCAGCGTGAGAGAGTTCCGGTATTGCAGGCGTTCGTCTTCGTCGGTTGATGTAATGATAGGAAGCAGGTACTCTGTTGGGTTAGGAGGGTATTTTTCTATAATTTCCTGCATACATTGTTCCCATTTGATGGAAAGTTGCTGTCCGGTCTTTTTTCTGCGATAGGTCAGTATGCCGTTGTGCAAATCCTTTTTTTTCAGATATGCCATGTCTACAAAAGACATGCCTCGCGTGTAGAAACTGAAAAGGAACATGTCGCGGGCGTAATCTACCGAGCTTCCAGCCAGGAGTTCCTTATCTTTTATCTGCCGGATGATAGGCTGAGGAATAGCTCTTTTTATGGTTTTCTCTATTCCGGTGTATACGTGGCGAAAGGGAAAACGTTGTGTGGTCAGTTCTTTCTCAACGGCCCGGTTATAAACGGCTCTTAAGATACGCATATAAAAAGATATGGTGTTCAGACTCAATCGTTCTTTTTTCAAATATGCCTCATAAGCTTCTATTGTTTCCTGGTTCATCTCGTCCAGTATGATTTCTTCCCCGTTTCTGAAACGCATAAAGCTGTTCAGTGCACATTGGTAAGTTTCTCCCGTGCGTATTCTTCCTTGTTCTTTCAGATGACAGATGAGTGAGGTCATAAAGCCGGTCAGAGTGTCATTTTCACTTCGCTTACGATAGAATCGGAGAAGGTCGTCAGTACTGTATGGCAGCCCTTTGCGCGTCAGGTTGGCAATACATTCACTCAGACGGAATAAATCCTGTTTTATTTCATGCCGGTAGCGGGATAAGATGGAATGTCTGTCCGGTCTGGAAGGAGACAGTGTGATACGTGCGGTACGTGCGTTCCATTCGTCGGGATAGATTTTATACTTAGTCTTTTGTGAGCGCACGATACGGCGGTGGATAACTTGGAAATAAAGAGCTCCTGTTTTTCCTTCGATGGTCGAGGGTCTGAATTTTACTTTAACTGATGCCATTTGTATGTTTTTTAGTTATGGATTTACGGGCAAGTCTTAAAAACGGGCTTGCCGTGAAATAAGTTCAAATGTCCAAACCAATTTAAAACATGCTGTAGACGTTGGGCATATCCGGTGTTTTTTATAATTTTGCCCGTCTAAATCGAACGCTTATAAAAAATGGGAACCAAGAACGCTTTAACAGAAAAAGTCTATTCCGGGAAAGATATCATGCGTATTGCTTATCCTATTCTGATCAGTCTGTTGATGGAACAGATGATCGGGATGACGGATACCGCTTTTCTCGGCCGGGTGGGAGAGGTGGAACTGGGAGCTGCTGCCATTGCCGGCATCTACTATCTGGCTGTTTTCATGATGGGTTTTGGTTTCGGTATCGGAGCCCAGATTCTGATTGCCCGTCGTAATGGGGAGAAGCATTACGGCGAAATCGGCGAAATCTTTTATCAGGGTATTTATTTCATGTTGGGGGTGGCCTTGTTCGCTTTTGTGCTCACCAAGATCATTTCTCCGCTTTTGTTGCCGGTTATTGTGTCGTCACCTCATATCTGTGAAGCAGCTCTCAGTTATATAGACTGGCGTATTTTCGGCTTTTTCTTTTCCTTCATAGCTGTAATGTTCCGGGCGTTTTTTGTCGGTACGACTCAGACTAAGACGCTGACGCTGAACTCTGTGATAATGGTTTTGTCCAATGTGGTGTTCAATTATATATTGGTGTTCGGAAAGTTCGGCTTTCCGGCATTGGGGATTGCCGGGGCCGCCATCGGTTCGTCGTTGGCAGAGTTGGTTTCAGTCGTATTTTTCATTCTTTATACCTATCGTCGTGTGGATTTAGTCAAATACGGTTTGGTCCATCCTGTGCGTTACAGTTGGCGTAAACTTCGCAGGATGCTCGATGTGTCTTTTTGGACGATGGTACAGAATTTTATCTCTCTTTCCACCTGGTTCTTGTTCTTTCTTTTCGTGGAACACCTCGGAGAGCGTGCTTTGGCCGTAACCAATGTCGTACGCAATATCTCCGGAATACCCTTTATGGTTGTGGCCGCTTTTGCTTCCACGTGCAGTGCCCTGGTCAGCAATCTGATAGGTGCGGGGCGGGAAGACATGGTGATGTCCACCATTCGTCAGCATGTCCGTCTGACTTTTATGATTGTGTTGCCGATGGTAGGATGTTTTGCTCTTTTTCCGAGAGTGATATTGGGTGTTTACACCAATATACCGGATCTGATAGCTGCCGCTATTCCTTCGTTATGGGTTTATTGTACGACTCCTTTGTTGATTGCTCCGGGGAATATTTATTTCCAGGCTGTTTCCGGTACGGGTAACACCCGCAAGGCTTTTATCCTGGAGTTGGTGACATTGTCGTTTTACACCTTATATATATACGTTATCATCCAACATCTGCGTTTCGATGTGGCTTGGTGTTGGACGTCCGAGCACGTCTACGGTTTTTGCATCCTGTTGCTTTGTTATGCCTACATGCGTGGAGGCAGTTGGAAGTTGAAGAAGATATAATGCATTCCTGTCCTTGTTCCGGTAAACATTTACCGGTTCAGGCTATCCGTACGGACATAAGTCGTGATTTGCCCGTTCTTTTCTAAGTTCAGCATTCTTTCGTCCACTTCTATAATCTTGAAAGCCGATTTCTCAGGTTGGTTTTTGGCCATGCGTTCGAACAATCCTTTTACTAAGGTTTTGTTTTCCTCCGTTACGCTGTCGCCGAATTCATAAGTCGTGTTTTGGATATCGTTGGCGATGAACAGGCTGTCGCCATCTACTTTCCAAGTTCCGGGATGTTTGATGATGCAATCCATGGTGCCGGCTCCGGTCGTATTCATAAATGTATGGTCGGCATGAAATTCAAAGGTTTGTCCGGGTAGGGCCGGATGTTCGTATTTTCCTACTATTTTGCTTTCGGTATCATTTTGGCAACCGGTGGTTATGAAAACGGTTGCAGCCGTTAGGGCTGCCATGAGACGGACTCTTTTCATCATTCATTATTAATTAATCGTTAAACTTATCGGGCTGCTCTGAGCCGCATTCTATCTTATCCAAAGATAGCGATTAATCACAGGAGAGTTACTGTAAAATCCCCAAAATATTGCAAATTATTCTTATTAGACTTTCCGGAAAAAGGCGTTGACCTGCGGGTTGTATAAAAGCAGAAACGGCCTCTCCCTCACGGAGAGACCGTTCTTTTAATCAGTGAAAACACTGACTTTTCATAGTTGAGGTTTCCTTATTTAGATTCAATTCATAGTTTTCTTTGGTTTATATTTCTTTTTGGCGATACGCGGGTCGCTATCTCTTAGATTCACGTTTGCTGCGTGGGGCAGCCGGACTTCTTTTGACCGAGGGTGTCGGTTTAGAGAAAGACGGACGCGTAGAATTTCTTTGTATCCGTTGTGTGCTTTGCACTCTCGGAGATCTTTGCGGCTTTACCGTTGAGGATTCCGGACGTACCGATGAACGGTTTACCGTTGTCCGTGTGGAACTCCGTCTGTTGTAGTGACTCCTCGGTTGCGGATTCGTCACCGGATATTCCCGGTTGCTGTTGTTCGACTGCGGCCGTGCAACAGATGGCCGTTTGTTGTCGTTGTCTGGTTTCGTTCCTTGATTTCCAGGTTTTTGGACGGGCTCAAAACGGAAACCATTGCCGCGGTGGTCGTTCGGACGTTGGCCTGGTCGTGACGGTCTGCCGGGTGATTCGAAATGAAAACCGGGGTTGCCGTTGCCGTTGTGCGACCCGGGACGATGAGGAGGTAGGGCCGGCCGGCCCGGTAACGGGCCTCTGCTTTCCCCTCTCAATCCTCCGTTCCATACCGGGCGTCGGTGAGCATAGAAGCTCTGCCGATGTTCGTGCCGGTAATGGTAGTGTCCGCCCCTGTACACCTGATATACCCTTGGTGGACTGTAATAGAAGCGACTCGGGCTGTAAATGGTATACACCGGTAAGAACCAGCCGGAAGTCCTCCATATCACGGGACGGAAAAAGTAAGTGGCAGCCTGAAACAAAGCATACTGCCAGTCGTAGAGGATAAAGCGCAAATCAGCGTTTCTGTATTCCAGATACACACTCGAAGCGTCGCTTGCCGTCCGGATATTCATCAGGTAGTCCAGGTTGATTTCGTAGGCGTCATTGTATTGTTGGTCGTTAAGGTTCAGTTCATACGCCATCTTGTCCGTCAGGAACCTGGCCCGGTCGCGGGCTTCTTCGTAAGACATGGCATTAAGGCTGGCCAGTCCGAAGTATAGAGCGGTAATCAGTCCTAATAACTTTTTCATGTCTTTGTTGTTTAACGGTTCGTACTTCATCTTTTCTACGTTGCAAATATCCGGCTTTTCCATGAGACGTGAAAAGGATTTTTCCTATTTTGCGGTAGGTATTTCCCTATCATGTAAGAGGGGAATGATTTTAGGAAAAGAAGAGTTAATAGATTTTAAAAAATGGGGGGGGGTAAAAAGAGAAAGTTAAAAGAATTATCTTTGTTCATCATTTAAATCGTTACTTTTGAGGAAGCAAGACGAGAGGCTTGCGGAAAGCCTTATTTTGATAAATGGAAAAACAAGGAAGCCGAATGAAAGGACTGTTAAAGTTTATAGGGACATTGGGGCTATTGTATGGCGTGTCGTCCGGAATGGCGGCCCGGGCCCAAGAAACCGGGGCGCGTGAAGATACGACCCAGGTGCGCACCATACCCCTTTGGGGGCATGTGAAGGACGGTTTTACCTATGCCGCCCTTCACGGCACGTTCGTCACATTGATGCGCGAAGACAGCACTGTGGTGGACACCATGCACGTGCAATGTTTCAATCCCGGTACACTGCAGGAGGACACCTATTACAAGTTCGATGTACCCGCCCGGCGGGCGCGTTACATCATCAAAGCCGAGCATCCCGATTACTATCCGGAATACGTGGATTGCGCGGTGCGTTACGTGGCACGCAATCCCTACGTCGATGCCCGGCATCATGAGATGCGCCGTCGTCCGTATGCGTCGTTTGCAGACCGCAGTTTGGGAGAAGTGGTGGTAAAGGCTACCAAAATCCGGGTGGCTTACCGGTGCGATACGGTGGTCTACAATGCAGATGCCTTCAACTTGTCCGAAGGGGCGATGCTCAATGAACTGGTCCGCCAGTTGCCCGGAGCGGAATTGAAGCCGAACGGCGAGATTTACGTCAATGGCCGTAAGGTGGATTACCTTACGCTGAACGGTACGGACTTTTTCAAGGGCGAAAACCGTAAGATGCTCGACAACCTGCCTGCCTTCACGGTGCAGCAAGTGAAAGTGTATGACAAGACGACCGACCGCAGTGAGTTCCTCGGTTACGACACGGAGAAAAAAGCCTACGTGATGGATGTGAGCCTCAAACGCGAATACAACACCGGCTATATGGCCAATGTGGCGGTGGG
>ERZ827088.3045-NODE-3045-length-16258-cov-3.900204_pt1 | contig 16258 bp, 27 predicted proteins | sample MGYA00519922_ERZ827088 | MGnify/ENA primary metagenome ERZ827088 (study PRJEB31778, sample SAMEA3449254) | human gut metagenome | biome: human gut; feature: human-associated habitat; material: faeces | place: United Kingdom | collected 2010/2012 ... | reverse complement strand
AATATTCATAAATAAAATAATACATCAAAATTTATTTATAAAATTGTAAGCATGATTTATTTAATAACAAACAAAAAGAGCCTGAGAAAATCTCAAGGCTCTTTTTGTGACCGGATACCAGTCATTCGCTAATTGACTATATTATAGACTCAAAAAGAAGCCTTGTAAAGTGTTACATTTGAAAATAATAAGTAGCGAAGCAAATTATTCAGGTATTTCGTCAGGAATATCTGGAGCATTCAGCAACTGGTTAATCGCATCCTGAAGCTGAAAAGCACATTTCCTGTCCATGACAAGGGAAGCAACGGTGTGAGTCTGGATTTCCACATTATCCTGAGGATCGTTGGATGCCGGAAAGACGGGCTCGTTCTGGCGGAAATGCAAAACAAACGTGTTATTATCTTCATTGAGAGAACAAGCAAAACTATTAACAAACTGCAACATGCTTTTTATCCTCCTTTATAAAATCGCGGATAGAGAAAGTCTTCTGTTTGCCATGAGGAGAACTGGCAGTGACAAATGATTTTTCATCTGCAGAGTATACGATGGTTTTGGTAAAAGATGAATTAGAGTTGTGTGTTATCGTATAGTCAGGTCTGTGTGTGCGTGGGTCAGAGACCATGATATTAACATCAAGATCTAAGGCAGAAAGAATCTCTGCAATTTTCCGGAGAGAAAAATTGTAATCACCTTTTTCCCATTGGGACACCTGTGCCTGAGATACGCCGATACGCTTGGCGAATTCTGTTTGATTCATATGCAGCTTCAGACGTTCTTTGACAATGGCGGTTGTAATTTGAGCGACTAATTTTGAAGCGAGTATGTCAGATGTAGAGAGGGTATCTTCGAAAAGCTCTAACAAATCTTGAATACTACTGGAGTTATTTTTAGTCATTCATATCATCTCCTTTCAATTCATTAAAGCGCTGGACCATAACGGACGTATACCTGGAGTAATCTGTAGAAGATTTTCCAGAACGCTCATAGAAAGCGCATAATAATGATATCTCACTCATGGCACTGATGTGAACAATAAATCGGACATTGAACTGGTTCTTTTGAAGGTGAATGGAATAGTAGTGACCATCGGCACCTTTTAACTGTTCGTGACTGTCTACAGTATAAATCATAGGACCGAAATTATTCAGATTGTTCAGTTGAGTGGTTAGGGTGGTAAAAAAACTAGCCTCTTTTCCTTTTAGCTCTTTTTTCAATAATCCGGACATTTCAACAAGAAATTGTGGGTGGATAATGAAAGAGCCTAAAAGCTTAGACAATTCTACTAATGCCTCTTTGGTATTCATAGACACCTCCATTCTATAATATATATATTATAATTTCAAGATTTATATTACGAATTCTGAACATTTTGGGTAATTTTCTACCCCTTAAGGTTAAAATTAGACGAGGGTTAAAGCATATGACACGGAACGTTTTGCCAACATTGGCAATATGTTCTACTAGGATAAACCATATTGCGGACCTCCACAATATGGTTCCTACATCAGAGTCTCCATCACAATCAGACACGGTTCAAAGTAGATCACATACCCGTCCAGCTCCGTATACACCCCGTACTTCTCCCGGTAGCAATCCAGAGCTTCCCGCAGGAAATCCTCAGATACCTCCAGATACTCGGCCAGTTCGTAGCAGCTGCGACAATGGGCGCGGTACCCCTGGATAATGCCGGTAAGGCCTATACGGCGATTGTAGGCCCAGACGCGGGCCAGGCGCTCCTGCTTGCGGTTGGGTACGTTGGTCTGATCCAGTATATCCCCTACAGTTGTGTAATGGTGGCCAAGCTCTTCGGCAAGCGTATCAGCAGTTGTTACGGAGTCCATTCCACGGCGCAGGGCGATGGAACCATTTATGTAAAGCCCACGGAGTTCTTCACTATTGAATTTTATATAATCTACAGGAACATTCTGTTCAAAGGCTTCCTGCTCTAAATTTTCTTTGGGCGTCACTCCGTCAACTCCTTATTTATTGCCATTACGTCTGTTCTTAACAAATTCAGCGTAGGCACGGATATCCTCCAGTTCAGCCTCAGTGTATTCGTCGCCGTCGAAATGGGCGGCCATGGTGGTGGGCTGCTCATTGAGGCCGAGCAAATCGTCGGCTGAAACATTTAACGTATCTGCTATTTTCTTTATAGTCTGAACATTTGGTTCACGATTTCCGCTTTCATATAGGGAATAGGTTGATTTGGCTACGCCAATGGAATCAGCCACTTCCTTCTGGGTCATATTCTTTTTCTCTCTTGCAGTCTTTAAATTCTCATTAAATTTATCACCCATGTGTTGTATACCTCCGATTTACCTTGATTATATATCCGGGCTGTAAACATGTCAATTAAAAAGTTTGCAAAATGCAAAGAAAAGTATTGACAAGTTTGCGAATTGAAATTATTATATGATTAGAGTTTGCGAAATGCAAACAATGAGAGAAAGGAGCGATTAAGTTGTTCAGAAATTTGGAGGCAGAACAGGCGAGAGCAGGGCTAACCAATCAGCAGACAGCTGAAAAATTGGGAATTTCCAGAATCTCTTATGAGAATAAGAAAAAGACAGGAAAATTTACAACTTCGGAAATTAAAAAATTATGCAAACTGTTCAAGAGCAAATTTGATTACCTCTTTGCAACAGAAGAGGATCAGCAGCCGAAATAGGCAGCATGGTACACCACAGAGACGCGGGAGGTGAGAAGAAGATGCCGGAAGAAATTACTGCCTTACGTAAAGAGATAAGGCAGATACGTAGAGTGATTCTGTTCATGGCAACGATTTGGCTAATAGTAGTAATTATTTGGAGTTATTTGTATCTTCAGATGTATTCATATTGTCAAGGGCTTGCTGGATTGAAGTAAGGGAGGGAGATGAGAAGAAAATGAAAATCATAATAATTGCAGCAGTTACTGCCGGAATAGTGTCAGTAATCTGCTGCAATGTGAAAATGCATAAGGAGTTTGAAATTATGGATAAATATGTAAAAGATATGATTGAACTGGCGAAGAGCTCAATCAGGGATGCATACACGCGAAAATGATTGTCCAAGCGGTGTCAATATGACAACTTGCTTTAAGAGAGAAATTTCATTATTTGGAAACTCTCGTTGTAGATTTTGAAACCATAGATGTTCTCTAAAAGGTTGATAACAGTCGTTGGTATCATTGACGAGACATTCGGTATCCGAGATTTTTAGGAGACCAAGTCTTACAAGAGATGAGATGGATATAGACAATGCGTACAGATCAGGGTGGCGATAACCGAGAAAAACATTTTCTAAAAGTACAGTATACCCCTTATCTTTCTGAAGAATATAGCGACAGAGAGGCAATTGGGTACGGGCAGAGTGTTTAAAAGATTCAATTACATGAGCATCTAAAACAGACATTTGTTTAATAATTTCAGCAAATGATGGATGGATGTCTTTGCGATAATCCGTATTCATCGATTTACTGATGAGAGAAGTGAACATATTACGAAGTTCAGGTTCTTCAATACAGTATTTTGAATTTTCTAATGCCTGTGCAGTGATTTGGATAGAAGGTTCTACCTGTTTTTCGGATGGGATAGCAGCGACAGCATCAGACAATTCTTGATTATACGCTTTAAGAGCATGATCATATTTGGCGCGCCTTTTATCGGCTGCGTGGGATATGCCGCCAAATACAAGAAGCCAAGCGTCACCGAGAGTTTGGCCGATATTTTTAGAGAGGGAATTGGTAAGATTTTTGGCCGCATTATCTACAGATTCAGGCATGTCGGGCAAATCTATGAGTGAGAATTTATTTGTTGTTTCGGAAGTAGACATAATGCATGCTCCTTTTTCATGTGTACTCGGCTCTGGCGGGAGCCTGTAAGGAAAGGATAGCACAAAAGGAAACCAAATGGAAGAGTTTACCTCTTCGCAACAGAAGAGGAGCAGCAGGATGAACCACACAGAGACAAGGAGGAATGGGCATGGAGCGGATAGATAGAGACTGGGCGAGAGAAATTTTTGATATGGAGCTCAAAATTGCCTTTAAAGGAAACGACAGGGATACAGCATGGATACTTTTAAGATATGCAGAAGCAATAGATGCTATCAGCAGAGAGGAATATAAGTACCTGTGCAAGGCGAGCCGATGCCTAGATTGAGAGTGGGAGGTGAGAAAGAGTGACGGAAGTCAGTACAGCCAACCTGGAGGCTGAGATGACACGAAAAAGGATATCCAGGCGGGATATTGCTGAGCTTCTGGGAGTGACCTATAGAACCATTCATTCCAAATTTAACGGGGAGTCAGAGTGGACACTTTCGGAGTGCTTGCGGATAAGGGATAGCTGTTTCCAGGGCATGGACCTGGAGTATCTTTTCACAACAGGGAAGAACGGGTAAACAAAAATACTGATAGGAGCATCATTCCCATCAGTATTTCGCCAAATTTGTTTACTCTATGTATTTTGCAGGCTTTCGCCACACGTGATGATGCCAGGTGTTTCTATCAAATACTTTGCCACTTTTGCAGTTTTGGTTCTGCGAATGCCTAATCGCTGGCAAATGATAAGGAGGACTTGGTAAAGCGCAGCATTTCACCAGTGCCGTCTGTAGTGTGAGTTATCACGGTAGCGCCGTACCAGTAATCTGCATGAACCCAGTTTAACGTGCTTTGGTGCCACGGTTGCGACCTTATCTTAAGAGAGCAGGCAAGAACAGTTTTTTTATCATAAGCTGATACCACCTTTCTTGCCTGTAAAGGCATGAAATAATTTTAACATGATGTGAAATATTTTTCAATCGCATCAAAAGAGAATACTGACCAAGCCCCTCAGGGGGCTTCCGGAGCCATAGCTCAGATGGTAGAGCGGTGTTTTACTGCCTTTTTCACGACCCGGGTTCGAATCCCGGTGGCTCAATTACAGCGCTGTAAAGAAACAAGTACAAACAATCCTTCATAGGATGAAGAGAGGAGGCGATCCGGTGAATAAGCCAACGGGAGAATTGTATATCCGCAGAGAAGACGAGACAGAATACCGGAACTGGAGCGGACTGAACCGGGAAGAGATCCGGAAGATAAGTACATATCTGAACCTGGAAGCGGCGAAAGCCGGGAGCTTCCGGCAGGTGGCCGCCGGATGAGCGGCCGGAAAGGACAAGCCATGAAAAAAGCGATCATATTATTCGGCCAGCTTCTGGCCACGGCCTTTGCCGTGTACGGGCTCTGGGCTTGGGCGCTGTTGATTTGGTGGCTGGCATGAGGAGGGCGGACGTGGTAGAAATCATTATCGGAGCCCTGGCGGCGGTGGGCATCCTGATGTTTGCTGGGATCCGGGTGGACGCCAAAGTAGACGAACTGGAAAGCTGGCAGGCATACATAGAGGTAGTGTGTGAGCAGAAGGATATCTGTCCGGAGCTGGTACAGGCTCTTATCGAGACAGAGAGTAATTGGGATCCGGAAGCCCGGAACGGGGACTGCATCGGCCTGATGCAGATCTCGGAGTATTGGCACCAGGACAGAATGGAACGGCTGGGAGTAACAGATCTTACGGATCCGTATGACAACATCCTAGTCGGGGTCGATTACCTGCAGGAGTTGACCTGCAGATATGTCGATCAGGCCATGGTCCTGATGATTTATAACGGGGATTCCAGGGCCTGGAGGTTCTGGGAGACCGGGGAGATGTCGGAGTATGCCGCAAAGATCCTGGAGAGGGCTGCGGAGCTGGAGGGCAAGAAACTGTGAACCGATATACGCATAAGAATCCAGACGGAACCTTCCGGGCGCCTGTGGAATGGATCGGAGAATTCCGGATGAACCAGTACGGGAACAGCATTGCCTTGTTCGGTGATCTGGTGAACCGTCTGGGGCAGTATGAGGACCTGATAAGCCTGGAAGAGCTCCGGAAAATGAAGAAGTCGAAGAAATGAAAAATGCCATCCGGCGGCAACCGGATGGCAAAGCTTTAAGCTCGGACGTGCTTACTAAATTGTTCATAAATAGTATAGCACTCTGAACGGAAGAAATCAAGGAAAATCAAGGGCTCCCGGCCCTTTTTACCACTTGATACAGGGATTAAACTTAGGGGGATCTATACTATGCCATATTTGAAAAAGGTATGCCGCTACAAGAACGTGGAGGAAGTGGAGCGGGTACATGCCGGGCGGTATGGGAAGGGCGGCAAGAGAGAGGACCGCCGCCTGCCGACACCGGAGGAGATGGAGAAAATCAATGAGCGGAACGTGATCACGAAGCTCCGCCGGAAGATATATGCCAACTTTGACCCAGGCGACCTGTGGCTGACACTGACCTACCGGCAGGGAAACTACATGGAACGGTTGAGGCGGGCATATCGGAAACAGGGAGCGGAGTGCAAGTGGGTACTGGTTACAGAATATTTGAACAAGCGTATCCACCATCACCTGATTCTGAGCGACTTGCCAGATGGAACCGGGGCCAAGGTGGCTGCAAGCAAGTGGAAAGATGGCGGCACACACTGTAAGTTCCTGTATGAGGACGGCCAGTATGAGAACCTGGCGGCTTACATCGTGAAGGAAACACAGAAGCATTTCCGGGATCCGGGATATCAGGCAAAGAGCCGCTACAGCTGCAGCAGGAACCTGATTGACCCGCCGGTTAAGCGCCAGATCATGAAACGGGATGACTGGCCGGAGGAGCCGCGGGTGCCGAAGGGCTTCTACCTGGACAGGGACAGCCTGCACAATGGAGTGAACCGGCTGGGCTTCAAGTATCAGTATTACCGGCTTATCCGGACAGACAGAAAAGAGAGGAAGAAACATGGAAATCGTAAAAAACGAAGTAAAAATCAATCGAAGAGAGATGCAGGCGATAAAAAGGCTGGACCATCATGATTTGGAGGAGTACCTGACCTCGGTACACGGAAAAGGCCGCCAGGCGGCGACCGCGCAGTGGAAGCAGGCAGTCGCGGAGACACTGCAGGAGACCAAGGGTATCGGTCCGGGCCGGAAAGAACTTTTCTGGGAGCGTCTGAAGAATAAAATCAGCGGAGCGGAAAAACCCTCCGCATAGAGTAATTCCTATATGGGAAGGGGATCGGAACAATGTTTCAAGTGAGAATATATCTGCTTATGCTGAGCAAGTACCCGCGGAAGAGCAAAGGGTACTTCGGGTACCGGCTGGAGACCATCGACAAGCAGGGACGTGTCCATGAAAAGACGGTCTATGACGAGGAAGAGGACATCACAGCCAATCAGCTGGCACTGGTGGCCATGTACCGGGCCTTCGAGGAGCTGAAAAGCCCCTGCGAGGTGGAAGTATTCACGGACAGCCTGTATCTGCGCGGGAACTTCGTGTCGAACATGCAGAACTGGACGCTGCATTCTTGGATGAACAGCAAAGGCGAACCGGTGGCCAACGGCGACCTGTGGCGGAAGCTGGAGCAGATTACAGAGCAGCATGTAGTGAGATTTAACACAGAGTATCAGTGGCCCGCCCGGGGACGGATGACGCGGGAGCTGATGGAGAGGAAGGAAAGACATGTGGGATAGATTTGGAGAACTGGACAGTTATCAAGATATCAATGAGTTGGCGCAGAACCTGTTCAACGAGGGTGACCTGGATTCCCTGAAGGCCATGGCGAAGGAGAACGGTATCGGGAATGATTTTGTAGCCATGTATGTGGCCGGAGATATTCCGGAGCTGTGTGACCCGCTGACGGCGGCTCTGGGAAAGATTGAGGTAGAGGAAAAGGAGCTGAAGCCTAAGGAGATTATGGAGGACTGGGTGGAGTATCTGCGTGGCCAGTGCATGGAAAGAGAGGATATGGCCTGCGCAGTCCGGAAAAAGGGGAAAAGCCTGAAGGGCTGCATTGCGGAGCTGCTGAAATGGTCCTTCGGAAATCAGCAGGCGGTGGACAAGGATATCATCAAGGCAGCAGGCGTCAGCGCAGGGCGGGTGACGCTCGGTATTCCGGGAATGGCCCGGGCGAAGCAGATTATCACGGACTACTACATGGGAAAGTAGGTGAGCGCGGTGAAGAGAACGGAATTTCTGAAAATGCAGCCGTGTGAGAACCCGGGCATAGACAGTGACGATGTGATAGCGGTAAGTCAGCTCCTGGAATCAGATGGCGAGCAGGCGGTTGAGCTCAGCCTGTTCTGGAAAGGGGAACTGCGAGGACGCTATTTCGCAGATTCAGAGAATTATTACACCTGGATAGATGGAAAATGGCACACCTGCAAGATAGCGAACGTTGTAAGGCTGTGCAGGTATGAGATGGTCCTAACGAACGATTACTATTATTCCAGAGAATGGATCGAATGGGCGTCCAAAGAAGACGAGAACCGGGTAAAGGATTTTCTTCATACAGGGCTGGATTCATATGAAGCAGAGATAGGCTGGAAAAAACAGGACCAGGCTTATGACAGGAAGCAGAGACGGATAGATAAGCTGATGGCAGAGGTGCCCTGTGTGCCGGACGAGGCAGAACGGTGGGTAGAGGAAACCCTGTTTCCGGAGAACTTCCTGTATTTCCAGAAAGATGGGGAAAGGACTACATACAGCTGTACAGCCTGTGGAGCGAAAAGCTGGAGGAAAAAGGCCTGGAAGCATAGGGAGAAAACCAGCTGTCCGAAATGCGGCAGGCCAGTCATAGCAAATAAAGGCACGGAGCCGAAAATGAAAAGAAAGCCAGTGGTAATCCTTCAGAAGTACGGGGATAAGTGGGTAGAACGGCAGTTCTGGGCTTACTGCTGGTGGGAGCCAGGAAAGAAAAGGCTTGAGCTGTGCGAAGAACTGCGGGCCATTATGCAGCAGGATAGGACATCAGGAGACCTGTGGTATGGCCTGGAAGGAGCCGCGGATGAATTTGAACAGGACTTCTGGGATAAGAATCGGAGAAATAAGCGGTTTATTCCATCCTACCTGTATCCGGGAAACCTGGACGAAATCATGGAAATGCAGGTTATGAAGCGGAGTGCGCTGGATATTCTGGCAAAGCAAGGGGAACGGTTCCATGTGAATAGTTATATCTTGCGGTTTCGGGCATACCCATTTCTGGAATACTTTGCAAAATCAGGTCTGTATCGGCTGGTGGATGAATGCGTAAGTAATCCCTGGTGGATGTCAAGTGCGCTGTACCTGTGCGGAGAGACGCAGCAGGAGATACTGCGGATAGACGGGAACCGGCTTCGCAGGCTGAAAGAACTGAATGGTGGCATGCGGACGTTGGAATGGCTGCGGTATGAACAGGGAAGCGGGAAGAAGATTACCCGGGAGAGTCTGGAATGGCTGAATAAGTACAATGTGAGCATGGGTGAATGCCAGGAGCTTTTGGAGGGAATCGGAAGCGTCAACAAAATGGTCAACTACCTGAAGAAGCAGAAGGAAAAGCCTGGGAAAGCGCTTATCACCTGGAATGATTACCTGAAGATGGCGGAGAATGAAGGATACGATCTCACAGACAGCATCATCCGATTCCCGCGGGATCTGAAACTGCGGCATGATCAGCTGGTAGAACTTGGTATCCAGCGAAAGGACGAGGAGCGTCTGAAGGGGTTGAAAAAACTGGACGACCAGATCCAACACTGGCTTCCGGAGGCAATGCGCTACAGCTGGCAGGATAGGAATTACCTGATGATTCCGGCCAGAAGCTGCCGGGAACTGATAGAAGAGGGCCGGGCCCTGCACCATTGTGTCGGCAATGGTGATACCTACATGAAAAAAATGGCAGAAGGAGAGAGCTGGATCCTATTCCTCCGGAAAAAAGAGAATCCGGAAACGCCCTACTACACCATAGAGATCGACATGGTGACGGACGCCATCCGGCAGTGGTATTCCAAGTTGGATCGTCAGCCGGACAGAGAAGTGATAAGTAAAGTGCTGCATAAATTCAAAAGCGCCATAGGACGGAAAAGAGTCCGGGATGCGATTGCGGCAATAGCATAAGGAGGCAGAAATGGAATATACACAGATGACCTTGACGGAGTGGGTCGATATGAAGCAGAAATTGCGGCAAGAGCTTTTGGGCGTCAAGCAGAGTTTTGTACGGATTGGATATGCCCTCCGGAAGATTGATGACCAGAGGCTCTATGAGCAGGACGGCTATAAGAGTATTGCGGAATTCGCAAAGGCAGAGTACGGTCTGGAGAATTCTACAGTATCCAGATTCATGAGTATCAACAGGGAATACTCCATTGATGGTTATTCGGAACGGCTCAGACCGGAATATCTGGAGTTGGGCCGGAGTCAGCTGGAGGAAATGCTGAAGCTTCCGGACAGTGACCGGCAGATGATTCGGCCGGAAACGCCCAGGGACGATATTCGGGAGTTGAAGCGGTTCAACAAAGAAGAGCCGACAGCAGGAGAAGCGGACGATTTCAGACAGCTACTCATATGGTTTTACCAGGACAATCCGGAAGCGCTGCAGGCAGTAATAAGAGAAGCAGAACAGGGTTTCACAGACAAGCGACTGGCGGAGCTTGTCAATCCGTCGGGGAACCGGTCATACCGGAAAGGCGTGTTCTTCCTGATGATGTATGAGGACAAGATTGCGGTTAAGAAATTTGGATCCACGCCCTATGATATGACCTGGGGCAAGTTCCGGTGGATGACGCTGGAACTTCTGGAAGAGTTGACGGAAGAGGGAAAGAAATCGGAGAAAGAGGAGACTCCCAAAACGGAAATTGCGCCGGCGCAAAAACCGGCGGAGATACAGGAAAAATCAGCATTGGAAGAGGTTGAGACACCTGTGGAAAATGTGGAAAATGAGGTGGAAAACCTGCCGAAAAATACAGACCATGAGGAAGAAATCGAAGGGCAGGACAACATAGAGGAGCATCCGGAATGGTTGCCGGAAGGATATGAGAAGACAGAGCCTGTGACGGAGGAGAAAAACGTCGGAGATCGAGAATCGCTCGTATTCATCAAAGAAAATATTGGGGACTGGCGGTTAATCGGGCAGGCCAAAACCGTATTTGCGGAACTGAAGCAGAACATGGCGCAGCAGGACTATAAGATGGCACTGGAGACCGCAAGGAAGCTTATAGGGTATCTGGAGCAGATAGGAACAGAGGAGGTACCAGAATGAAAATCTACATAGCAGGACCAATTACAGGGACAGACGACTATATGCTGCGCTTCGCAGCAGCAGAAGAACGTTTGAAGCAGGAAGGACATGTGGTGATCAATCCGGCAAAGGTGTCCGCAGAACTTCCGGAGAAGACAAGCTACGAGGAATACATGAAACTGGCTATTTGCCTGCTGGATATGTGCGAGGGAATCTTCATGCTGAAAAACTGGGATAGGTCGAAGGGTGCGACGATAGAAATGGTACATGCCGTAAAAACCAGGAAGGTGATTACCTTTGAGCAGTAGCAGCGGCCTGATGTTCCCCAAAGAGGGACCCAAGAAAAAGCGCCGCCGCGCCCATCCGGCCAGTATCATGCACCGGAAAGAGGAAGGAACTTGTTTCCTGTGCATGTTGTTGGAGAATGACTTCCAGACATATGGCTATCGGGAGGAGCACCACGTATTCTACTCCGGCCATCAGAGAGACATATCGGAGGAATACGGCCTGAAGGTGTACCTGTGTTACCGCCACCACCGGGAAGGCCCGGAGGCGGTGCATAACAACAAGCAGTACCGCAGGAAGCTGGAAGCACTGGGGCAGCAGGCCTTTGAGGAACGGTACGGGCATAAGAAATTCATGGAGATATTCCAGAAAAACTATATTTACGAGGACATAGCATGAAAAGAAGAAAAAAATTAAAGAAAACAGATGAAGTAAGCCAGGAAAGAAAGCGAAGTCTGTTTGAAGAAATGGGAATGCGGAATGATTACAAGACGCGGCAGGCCAGGGAGGATTTCAGAAGACCGGCCTTTGAGGGAACGGCACTGGAAGCCAGGCGGCAGCAGGTTACAGCCACTCCGGAGGGCAGCAGGGTGGCGCCTCCGATAATATATCACGACGAATCGGATTTTGAGTAAACCAGGAACTGTACACGATTGTCCATTCCGGCCCTGCGGGGCCGGGGAAAGGAGAAAAAGAAAGCCGGGCAGGAGCCCGGTTATAAAAAGCAAATGAAAAGAACTAATGTTTGCAAATAAAATAAATAGAGCAGCGAGTCTACCGACCAAAGCTTTCTCGCTGCTCCTGTGTCTGAAGGTATTATATCATGGTTTACGCCTTCAGACAATGGGGAAAGGGGTAAAAACTATGATAAACACAGCACAGGATATGAGAGAAACAGTAGTCAGGGAGATTGTATGCGCTATGGCTCCGGTAGTAGAGAGCATACAGCTGCAGATGCTGGAAGGAGCGGTGCGGGGAGCCTTGCGCGGAATGATACTGGAGAGGGAGCGTACAGAGCTTTCTACAGAGCTGGACACCACAGAATATATGCTGCAGTGTTTCGCGGCGAATAAGAAGCTGGAAGGCTGCCAGTCGGCCACCATAGACCAGTATCTGCGGACGGCCAGGAGATTCTTCACCATGGCGGGCAAGGGATACCGGCAGGCTACCAAAGACGATATCAAGTATTATCTGGCTATCCGAACAGGTCAGATATCGGCAAACACGCTGGTCAATGAGAAAAGGAATCTATCTTCGGTGTTCGGTTGGCTCCACGATGAAGGCCACATCGATAAGAACCCGGTTAAGAGCGTAAAGCTCCGCGGGGAGGATGTGGAGATCATCTGCTTCAGCATCGAGGAAGAAATCGCGATCCGTGATGTGCAGTGCAGCCTGCGGGATAAAGCGCTGATCGCCTTCCTGCTTTCCACGGGAGTACGGGTGGGCGAAGCGGTTAGCCTGAACCGTGTGAACGTGGATATGATTCAGGGAAGTGTCACCTTTAGGGGAGAGAAGAGCCGGAAAGGTAAATTCCGAACCGTGTTCCTTGACCAGTATGCCAAGCGGTACCTTGGCATGTACCTGGCAAGCCGGATAGACCAGAACCCGGCGCTGTTTGCGTCAGAACGTTTATATGGCGGGGAGCCACGGAGAATCGGCTGCGCGGCCATGGAGAAGATAACGAAGCGGATCTGTAGGGAGGCAGGCGTCACCAGGAAGGGAACGGTACATGTGTTCCGGCGGACCTTTGCGACGCGCTTGGCAGAGCGTGGCTGTCCGATCGAGATCATACAGGAGCTGATGGGCCATGCAGACGCAGGAACAACTCTGAAAAGCTATATTGCGAAAGGGAAGAACAGGACGCTGAAGGAATGGCAGAAGTATGTATATGTGGCATAGGGAGGTAGAGAATTGGACAGAAAGACCGAGAACGAAAAGAAAAAGGAGTATCTGCGAGAATACAATTATCATGTCCGTAGAATCCGGCGGATAGAAACAGAACTTGCGGAGCTTCGGACGATGAAGATATCCGGTTCCGGAAACATGGACGGCATGCCGCATGGAAGCAGGCAGTCGGATCTGTCGGACTATGCAGCAGAACTGGACAGCCTGGAGCGAAAGCTGGTAGAGGAACGGCACCGGCGGGTGCTGGCTTATAAGGAGATTGTAAGAAGAATTAAAGGTCTGAAGAGTGAGAATGAAAAGGACGTCCTGTTTTATCGATACATAGCAGGAGATGACTGGCCGGAGATTGCACAGAAGCTGCGGTATTCAGAGAGACAGGTACATCGGTATCATGGGAAAGCGCTGGAGCATTTTGTGTTGCCAGAGAATGAGTGAGGAAGTAGACAGAGGGTCTGCTCCTTAAAAAAATAAAGGTGTCGAATCATACCGACACCTGTGACTTTCGTAGCGGGAATCGAACCCGCATATGGTTGTTAGTTAGACAACTGCTCTCTCCATTGAGCTATACGGTCATAATAAAATGACTTACATACGGATAATAGCATGGGAGCACAGAAATGTCAAATTATTCTTGACTTTTGCACGCCCATAAATTAAAATGATTTATGCGAGGGCAAAAGTTAGGAGGTGAAAGCTATGTCCCCACGAACTGGCAGGCCACCTGTCAATGGTGAAGCGAGAAAAGAAAAGCTCAATATTCGTCTTACTAAGGAGGAAAAAGAACGAATAGATAAATGCGCAGAGAAACTTGGAATATCCCGAACTGATACTATTATGAAAGGAATTGGCCTGGTGGAAAATGAAGCAAAAAAATAAGAAGTTGCACCGCTATCAACGAAAACAACTTCTTATTCGGCACCAGAGGTTTCCCATCTGATAAATATATTCTATCAGACGAGGAAGCTTCTTTCAAGAACCAAAATTTGAAAGGAGTTTTATTTATGCAATTACCGCAGATAGTAGAAGTGAAAGGAATCAGGGTATTAACCAGCAAACAGTTGGCTACTGAATATGGGGCTAGTACACAGAAGATTAAGCAGAATTTTTCGAATAACAGGAATAGATTTGTTGAAGGAAAGCATTACATATCATTTACGGGTGATGAACTGAGAACTTTCAAGAACCAGGTCGAAAATATCGACCTGGTTGATGGAAGAACATCTCATCTGTACCTCTGGACCGAAAAAGGTGCTTTGCTCCACGCCAAGTCCCTAAACACTGATAAAGCATGGCAGGTATATGATTATCTGGTAGATTTTTATTTTCGAGCGAAAAAAGAAACCAAGCCAGAAACAAAGCAGAGTAATCAGAAGATGGTTTCGGTGGTAAACGTTCCGGAAAACAGGAAAATGCTTGAAGCGATACAGAAAGCACGTAAGGATTTGACAGCTATGGATGTGCTACTGGAGGAACTGATAAGGTATCATAGAGAAGAAGACTATAAAGAAAAAGTAAGAGCGGCAGCAGGAGTAATACCAATCTTAGTAGGCGATACATCAGCTTTATTACGTATGGAGCCCCAAATAATCCAGAGATCGTATTAAAAAATAGCCCGGTACAACTATTGTTAGACTGTGCCGGGCTATAAATATTATTTGCCATAAGTGGTAGATGAAATGTCAATTCTTGAAGTCGAGTACCCTTTTGATAATTCTTGCGAGGGAACAAAGGTAAGTGTTAAAGTGTCACCTAATGAAAAATTTTCTTTTAATATATTATCCTGTTTGAAAGTACTAATAGTCTGTTCAATCTGTGTATCAGTAACAGAAGGAGCTAACACATGAATGATTTCGGGGAAAACTTCAAACATTTTCTCGTTAAGTTCTGAAGATGTACCACCGGTAATGGAAACACAGAAACTATCAGCGGTGGCATCTGTAGCGTTTATCATCTCAAGGCGGCAGTCATTCGTGTGACCAAAATATTTTGTACGTATATTGCCTTTAGAAATATCAAGAATTTCAAATCGAGAGGTGGCATTATAATCTGTGACAAAGCGATTAACAATATCATCTTCAGCATATAGATTGGGAATATCATCTTCAGAGGAAGGGATCTCTTCCGGAGAAGAAATAATAGATTCAGGATTGTCAGCAACTGGAGTTGGCTTATTACTGGAAGCACCAGATATCAGCATAATAACGTATGCAATCCAAGCAATTGTGATAATAATGTATTTAATTCGAGTAGAAAGTTTGGATTTACGCAGTATTAGAATAGTTAAAGGCAATGGAAAAACAAAAAGCCATCCCAAAATCCAGAGGCATATTTTGCTTTTCCTTTTATGAGAAATGTTAGAGCGAGAAGGTGGGGCTGAATAATAATTGTTGGTGATATTTATGGTTGTTTGCTTATCGTGGGAAAGTTCTGAACCACAGAATTCGCACACATTATTTGAAGTTTCTGCTCCACAATTTGGACATTTCATAGACATAGCCTCCATTACGTTATAATTGTAACTATTGTATCATAGAAGAACAGGAAAATAAAGTAAGAAAAAGTGTGGAAAAATGAAAAGATGTCATGGAATGTCAGTCCAAAGTGTGGTATTATGGTATCATCTAAAGAAAACAAAGAGAGCCAGACGGCAGCAGGATTCTAGTCCTACTGCCGTTTTAGATCAAGCATCCGAAGAATCGGGTGCTTTTTTCATGCCCAGGGAGGCTATGATGCAGCAGAAGCGGAACAGGCCGGACAAGGATGGAACCCACCGGGGAGCCTTTGAGAAAAACAAAAAGAAGATCTACGCCACCCAGACGGTGGGTGGTATCTGTGGAAAGCCTGTGGATTTTTCTCTGAAGTATCCGCATCCGCTTTCTGCCTGTATAGATCACATTATTCCGATTGCAAAAGGAGGCCACCCCTCTGACATTGAAAACATGCAGCTGGCGCATTGGACTTGCAATCGACAGAAAAGTGACCATCTGGTCACGCGGAAGGAAATGAAGGAGGAAGTAATCAGCAATAGAGTGCTTCCACACACCT
>ERZ827088.3043-NODE-3043-length-16260-cov-3.317186_pt1 | contig 16260 bp, 12 predicted proteins | sample MGYA00519922_ERZ827088 | MGnify/ENA primary metagenome ERZ827088 (study PRJEB31778, sample SAMEA3449254) | human gut metagenome | biome: human gut; feature: human-associated habitat; material: faeces | place: United Kingdom | collected 2010/2012 ... | reverse complement strand
TAACCACTCGTTTTCTTATAGGAAAGAAGAATATCCCGCAATATGGCATTAAATCACCATCAAATTCTTTGTTATAATGACAAATTTTTATATCTTCGCAGTAGCTACAACATTACAACAACCACATTATTCAAGATTATGATGAACAAATATCAAATTGGAACAAATGCGGGCATCGTCTGGAGAATCCTTTCGGACAACGCTCATTGGGACTACGAGAAACTTAAGGAAGTATCCGGTCTGTCAGACAGAGACCTGAATGCCGCAATCGGATGGCTGGCACGGGAAGACAAAATAGATTTCGACATTGACGAACAGCACGACCGTTTGTTTTTACATGTCAACGTCTATATCGGTTAATGCCAAAAATACCATCAGGACACTCTCCCCGATGGTATTTTTTGTGTATCACACAATCCGGTTTACCGTAATGTCCGGAAAATCATGAAGCATCATCAGCAGCAATCCTTCTTCGTTCACCCTCTTCGCCTTTATTACCATCGTAATGCGATAGGCTTCGCGGTTATTCTCATACACCTTGTTCATTTCGTATGAAGCTATCTGGAACTTCTCGGTGTTGAATTTGCCGGAAAGGACTTTCAAGGCCTCGGCATTCTCCGCAGTAAGTTCGATAATCATGCTGCGCATGCCCATGCTCTTAAAGCAATAGCTGAGCACTTCAAGCCCAGCCAGCACCAGGAACGTGGCCAGAATGCCTATCATGTACATGCCCGACCCTATGGCCAGCCCTATGCCTGCCGTAGTCCACACACCGGCTGCCGTGGTCAATCCGCGCACCACCTGTTTCTGCAGCAGGATGATAGTTCCCGCACCGATAAAGCCGATGCCACTGACCACCTGGGCAGCCAGACGGCTCGGGTCCAGACGCACCAGGTCTTTTTCCAGCACATCCATAAAGCCGTATTGCGACACAATCATCAGCAACGCACTGCCCAGTGCCACTAGGAAATGCGTGCGATAACCCGCCTCCTTTGCTCGGTATTCCCGCTCAAGCCCGATAAGCACTCCCATCAGGCCGGCCACAAACAACCTTAATGAAAAATCTACGTAAATGTTCATATACTTCCAGCTAAAAGTTCTTTCCGAAAGATACGAAAAAACATCTGAAAACCCAAGCACACGGACAAGAATACGTATTTGTTTATTCTATGTTTTCCAAAGCGGAGACATACGTTTTCCAACACAGAAACGTACGTTTCCCGTCCGGGGAACATACAGTTTCGCCCTGAGAAACATAGAATATGGACAAATAATTTCCTCACATTCCCCTGACATTTTCTCTATTACAGAATATCCAAGCGGTTTCAGGTCAAATTCTTCCGCTTCTTTTCAGCGCACCTTTCTTTTCTTACATTTCCGTAGTTTCGTTTTTTTCCGTAATTTTACGCTCGATTTTACAGCATAACTTTATGAAATATAAATTATTAGTATTAGACCTCGACGGAACGCTTACCAACAAGCAGAAAAAAATTACCCCTCACACCAAGGAAACACTGCTCAAGATTCAGGAGCAAGGAGTGAAAATTGTACTGGCCTCGGGAAGACCCACGTACGGCATTGCCCCGCTGGCCGAGCAACTGGAATTGCAAAAATATGAAGGCTACATTCTGGCTTACAACGGTGGAGAAATCATCGACTGGAAAACGAAGGAGCTGATGTACAAGAATCTGCTCGACCACGATGTGCTTCCCTACCTTTACGAATGCGCCAAGAAGAACGACTTTGCCATTGTGACTTACGACGGGGAATACGTGCTGACCGAGAAACCGGACGATGAGTATGTGCTCAAAGAGGCCTTGCTCAATGTCATGAAAATAAAGAAGGTAGACAATTTCCTGGATGCCGTGAAACATCCGATTGCCAAATGCCTGATTGTGGGCGAACCGACCCGACTGGCCGAGCTGGAGAAAGAGATGTACGAACATCTGAAAGACCGCATGGGGGTTTTCCGCTCAGAGCCTTACTTCCTGGAACTGGTTCCTAAAGGTATCGACAAGGCCCAGTCGCTGGCCGTTCTCCTGAAGGAAATCGGACTTACCCGTGAGGAAATGATTGCCATCGGCGACGGATTCAACGACCTGTCCATGATTCAATACGCCGGACTGGGTATCGCCATGGCTAATGCACAGGAGGTAGTAAAAGAAAACGCCGACTTCATCACTTTGTCCAATGAAGAAGACGGCGTGGCCTACGCGGCTGAAAAATTTATTCTGTCTTAGGCTTCCGGTCGAAGAACGGATTTTTGGATGATGCACTCACGGGTATGGCGTACACCTGGGTGCATCCATCCAGCCAGTCCAGTTGCTGGGCCGCCAGACCGGCCGAGAACATCACACGTGTATCTACCCGATGGTCGGCCGCTACCGAACAAGCCGAACCGATGGCAATTCCCACATCGATGGAATTTATGGCGCAGGGAGTATCTTGCGGTTTCTCGGCGCAGGTCGCATAGCCGCAATAGGCGCAATTAAGACCTTGCGGAGCCTGACGTGTTCCGATGACAATCATGGCGTCGGCGCTTTGTATGTTTTCGCTGTCCCGGATAAGGAACTTCATGCCGGTTTTTTCGGCGAGCCGGAGCAACTCTTCCGATACGGCATCGATGTCTTCATCGCTTAGTGTGATGATTTCTATAATATCGACACCTTTACCTTTTGGAGCCGTGCGGGCGGCCAGCATGATTTGTTTGGCCGCTTCGAGCATATATTCTTTACGAGTCTCTCTTTCGTTGATAATCATACCTTTTTATAAATAGCGATGCAAAGATAGTAATTATCGGGAATACCGCGGGAGGGAAGCAGTAAAATATGGTGAAGGATTATTTGTTTTGAATTTTTATGCCTATTTTTGTAATAGGAATGTAATTAATTTGTTATATTCTTCACATATAGTGCTTTTATCTTTGTGCCAAAATTAAAAATATGGATACAATTTTTTTAGGCTTTGTCGTCTTTTTGTTCCTTTTGGCCATCTTCGATTTGTGGGTTGGCGTGAGTAACGATGCTGTGAACTTTCTGAATTCTGCTATCGGAGCGAAAGCTGCCCGATTTAGAACAATTATCATTATTGCCGCCATAGGAGTTTTTTGCGGAGCGTCGATGAGTAACGGTATGATGGATATAGCCCGGCATGGAATTTTCCGTCCCGAGCAATTTTATTTTTATGAATTGATGTATGTTTTTCTGGCCGTGATGGTTACAGATATCGTATTGCTCGATATATTCAATTCTTTGGGAATGCCTACGTCGACAACCGTTTCGATGGTCTTTGAACTTTTAGGGGCTTCGTTTGCATTGGCTTTGGTCAAATTGGCTTCCGACACGACCGGACTTACGTTTGCCGAATTGCTGAATACCGAGAAAGCTCTGTCAGTGATTTTGGGTATTTTCCTTTCCGTAGCTATCGCCTTTTTTTTCGGAGCTTTGGTGCAATATATTTCCCGTATCATATTTACGTTCAATTATAAAAGCAAGATGCGATGGAAAGCCGGGTTGTTCGGCGGTATAGCAGTAACGGCGATTATCTATTTCATGCTTATAAAAGGGGTGAAAGATCTCTCTTTCATGACGGCGGAGAATAAAGCTTTTGTACATGATCATACGGCGCTTATACTGGGGGGCTGCTTGGTGTTCTTTACTGTTCTGATGCAGATATTGCACTGGTGTAAAGTGAATGTTTTCAAAGTGGTCGTTCTTGTCGGAACATTTTCTTTGGCAATGGCTTTCGCCGGAAACGACTTGGTCAATTTTATCGGTGTGCCGTTAGCCGGATATTCTTCCTATCAGGATTATATGTCAAACGGAGCTGGCGATCCGACGGGTTTCCTGATGGGTTCTTTGAACGGCCCGGCCAAGACACCTTTGTTTTTTCTGATAGCTGCCGGTGCGATAATGGTTTTCTCTTTGGCGACCTCCAAAAAAGCACACAACGTAGTGAAAACGTCGGTCGATCTTTCTCGGCAGGATACGGGCGATGAGGTGTTCGGATCTTCACGTGTGGCACGTAGCCTTGTCCGCTGGTTTACTTCGGTCAGTGCATGGGTGGTAGACGTAACTCCCGAGAGAGTACGTCTTTGGATCAATAGCCGTTTCAATCAAGATGAAGTGCAAATCGAGAACGGAGCGGCTTTCGATTTGGTTCGGGCCTCTATCAATTTGGTTTTGGCAGGATTGCTTATTGCAATGGGAACCTCTCTTAAACTGCCTCTTTCCACAACCTATGTAACATTTATGGTGGCTATGGGAACATCATTGGCCGACCGTGCTTGGGGCCGTGAAAGCGCTGTATTCCGTATTACCGGAGTACTTTCGGTCGTAGGAGGTTGGTTTATAACGGCCGGAGCAGCCTTCCTGATAGCTTTTGCCATAGCTCTTATCATGTATTTCGGCGGGGTATGGGCAGCCATTGCGATTGTCGTATTGGGCGTGGGCATTTTGATTCGCAGCAATATCGTTTATCGCAAGAAATCGAAGACGGAGAAAAAAGATACGATATTCTACGATATGTTGGCAACGAAAGACAAAGAACAGGTATGGACTTTATTGCATCGTCATATCGTTGAGAACCGTTGTATCTTCCTTTCCGACGCGATACAGATATATGGTAATATAACCGATGGATTTATTCACGAAGATTTGAGAATGTTGCGTAGGGCAGATACCATGTTGCGGCAGGAGAAAAGCATTTTGAAAAATGTACGTCGTAAAGAGACGTTGGGAATGCATCGTGTAACAAAAGAAATAGCCATTGAAAAAAATACATGGTTCCATTTGGGGTGCAACAGTTGCGAGCAGATTATGTATAGTTTGCTCCGTATCTGCGAGCCGTGTCTCGAACATGTCGATAACAATTTTACTCCGCTTCCTCAAAAATTCATCGATGAATTCGTTCCCATGAAAAATGGTGTTATTTTGCTTTTTGAACAGGCTCTGACGATTTTGAGAAACGGACGTTTTGAAGAGACAATCGAGCTGCGTGCCGATTGTGAAAGAATGAAAGATATGTTTTCTCGAAAACGCAAGGCTTTGGTCGAAAGTATTCAGGACGAGGAACGGAGCGAATATATAAGTGTTTTATATGTGTATCTCAACCTTTTGCAAGAATCGCAAGAAACCGTCTCCTTGTTGAGGCATATGTTGAGGGCAGACCGTAAATTGAATCAGGCTTAGCTTCACCGGAAAAATCGACGAATATGAGAAAAATTATCATCAGTACAGGCCTTTTGATAGGGCTTGCAGGGGTGGGGTATGCCCAGAAAAAGACCGATTATATTCCTAAAATACATGGTACGATAAGAGGAAAATACGAGTATCAGTACGAAGAAAAAGAGGGACGCTTTGAGGTTCGTAACGCCCGCTTCAGTCTTACGGGAAATGTCGCTCCTATCGTTTCCTATAAAGCAGAAATCGACCTTTCTGATGAGGGGGCAATAAAAATGCTCGACGCTTATGCCCGTGTAACGCCGCTCCCGACATTCGATATTACAATCGGACAGATGCGTGTCCCTTTTACCATCGATGCTCATCGTTCTCCTCACCAGCAATATTTTGCCAACCGGTCGTTTATCGCCAAGCAAGTGGGGAATGTGCGGGATGTCGGTGCGACATTGGCATATACATTACAGGTAGGAATTCCTATTCGGCTTGAAGCCGGTATTTTCAACGGATCGGGGTTGACCGACCAAAAAGATTTCTGGACAAATCGCATCAATTATTCGGCCAAAGCACATCTGCAATTACCCAAAGGTTTTAATTTGGTGGGCAGTGTACAGAAGATTTCGCCCGAAAAAGTCGATATTCATATGTACGATATAGGCGCATATTATCAGTCCGGGCGGTGGCATGTCGAGGCAGAATTTTTGCGGAAACATTATGCGAATGGTACATTTTCAAATGTTAATGCGTTCAATGGATTTGTTTGCTATGACCAACCCCTGCCAAAAGTTTTTCAAAAAATATCGTTTCTCGGTCGATTCGATTGCATGAGTGATCATAGTAATGGGAAGGTCGGTGATAACGGATCATTGGTCGTAAACGATGCTGCACGTAAGCGTATTACCGTAGGAACGACTTTGAGCCTGGCAAAACCTTTCATTGCCGATTTGCGTATCAATTATGAAAATTATTTCTATAAGAAAGATGCCGTAGTGGCCGTTTCGGAAAAAGATAAAGTCGTTATTGAACTCATGGTGCGCTTTTGAGATGTCTTATAGGAGAAAAGGTAAAAAACAGGCTGTTACAGAATCGCAACAGCCTGTTTTTGTCTTTTGTGTACAATAATTTGTGTTGTATGGGAAATTTATATATATTTGAGGATAAAAGAACAAAATGCAGCAAAAAGTGTTTTATTAAGTGATCTCTATTAATCTTGACTTTTGCGTATGAATTATTTTGATGTTGAAGAACTACTGGTCGATATTATCAAGAAGTATCCCGAAGTGGAGTCGGCCGAAGCCCAATTTCTTTCATTGTTAGAGGCTGATGAGGAGTTGAAAGAAAATTTCACCGAATGGTGTATGTCGAAAGGGTATAATGAGAGAAAGGCGTTTTTGATTTTTTATCAGGATTATATTTCTCGCGAAGATACGATTTGGGACAGCATATTCCCGAATAAAGAAGAATATGACGGCTATAAATAGCCGAGTGATGTCATTTTATACCCTGAAAAGTTAAATAGTGCAAATATGTAGCATTTTATGCTCAAAAACTATGTTGTATAACATAAAATGCCCTATATTTGCACTGTGTTTTTCATGGTATTAGATTTAAGGTTAACAGAGATTGGTTGTCGTGAGACAATCAATTTTTTTTGTTTATAGTCCATTGTTTCCGATGGGTCTGTAATAATCCGTTATGAGATTTTTAAAAGAGAAAATATCTAGGTATTGATATCCCGAACGCCATGAGTAAAATAAAGAATCTTTCTCTTATTTTTCATTAAGGAGAATAATTTTTCTCCGAACATGAGATCACTCGTATATGTTCGGAATGAAGGCATTGTTATTCTGACGACCGAAGGGAAGAATTTGCCCTAATTCTCAAACAACCTATTTCTTATGATTCTTTTCTGAAAACTTTCCGATAATTGGCTCCTTTTTTGAATTTTATTATGCTGTTCAAAGTCGGAGTTGTTTTTGTTCATGGTTTTGTCGTATGCATCAATAAATCAAGGATTGCTCTCTTTTTTTATAAAAACGGTATAGTAGATATATTTTTGTTATATTTGTATAACCATTTAAGCAATTGGGGGGGTATAATGTAAGAGCTTGGAATAAAAAATTGATTTAAAAAGCATTTAATATGATTGACCTATGAAAAGAATATTTGTTACCGTATCTTTATTATTTGTCGTTACGACCATTTATGCATGTACCAGCCTTTTGGCCGGTCGCAAGGCAACCGTCGACGGTTCTACTCTCATAACCTATGCGGCCGATTCGCATACCTTGTATGGTGCGCTTTCGTTTACTCCGGCTGCCGATCACCCCAAAGGCAGTAAGATAGAAATACGGGATTGCGATACGAATAAGCCGTTGGGAAAAATTCCGCAAGTCGAGCATACCTATAAAGTGGTAGGATTTATGAACGAACACCAACTTTCGATCACCGAGTCGACATTTGGCGGACGTCCCGAATTGGTCGATACGACGGGAATCATCGATTACGGTAGTCTCATGCAGTTGGCCCTGCAACGGGCGAGAACGGCCCGGGAGGCAATAACCGTGATGACCGACTTGGTGAAGAAATACGGCTATTACAGCAGTGGTGAGAGTTTTTCGATTGCCGATCCCGAAGAGGTGTGGATTCTTGAAATGATAGGGAAGGGGAGTGCATCGAAAGGCGCCGTGTGGGTGGCTGTGCGTATTCCCGACGATTGTATAGCTGCGCATGCCAATCACTCCCGCATACACCGGTTTCCTCTCGATGATCCCGAAAATTGTCTCTATTCGCCCGATGTTATTTCATTTGCCCGGGAACAGAAATATTTCGCCGGGTTGAATCGCGATTTCAGTTTCTCGGCGGCCTATGCACCTGCCGGTTTTGAAGAGTTGAGAGCTTGTGAAGCACGTGTGTGGAGTTTTTACAACCGTTACGATAGTACGATGGTCTCATACCTGCCTTATATATACGGAGAATCGTCGACTCCGTTGCCATTGTATATAAAACCCGACCGCAAACTTTCGGTACAAGATATGAAAGATGCTATGAGGGATCATTTTGAAGGAACGCCGTTCGATATGACCCAAGATGCGGGAGCAGGGCCGTTCAAGGCCCCCTACCGTTTCCGCCCTATGACTTTTGAGGTAGATAGTCAGGAGTATATCAATGAGCGGGCTATCGCTACTCAGCAGACGGGGTTCTCGCTTGTCGCCCAGCAACGGGAGTGGTTACCGGCGGCTCTCGGCGGAGTGTTGTGGTTTGGGGTAGACGATGCCAATACATCGGTTTATGTGCCTATATATGTCGGGGCGCTTACCGAAGTCCCTCTTTGTTTCAGAGAAGGCAACGGCTCTCTTTATAAAGTATCGTGGACATCGGCTTTCTGGGTCTATAATTGGGTGGCAAACATGGCTTATGCCCGATATGATCAGATGATCGAAGATATACGTCCGTTGCAGCGACAAATCGAGACAGCCTTCAATGAGCAACAACCTAAACTTGAACAGGGCGTTTTGGAAATATTTTACGACCAACCCGAGAAAGCCCTTGCCGTTCTTGATAAGTACAGTCGCGAAGCAGCCGATTCGTCGACCGTCCGCTGGCGGGAGTTGGGAGAATACCTGTTGGTGAAATATCTCGATGGAAATCGTAAACGGGAAAAAGACGGACAATTCATGTATAATGCATACGGTATACCCGAATATCCCGAGTTCCCGGGATATTCCGAAGAGTTTTATCGTACCATCGTCGAAGATGCCGGCGATCGTCTCAAAGTTTCTTTTTGATGGTAGTGAAATTTCGTACGAATAATTGTGAATTTAGAAATATTATCCCTATATTTGTCATATAGCCATTGATATGAATTAAATCGAATTATAACATGGAAAACGAAGTTCTACTCAAGGAAGTAACCGCAAAAGCCCAAGTTTGGTTGGGAGAAGGTTATGATGCGGAGACACGTGCCGAAGTGCGGCGTATGCTCGATAGCGAAGATAAAACCGACCTTATAGAGGCTTTCTATAAAGATTTGGAATTCGGAACCGGCGGATTGCGCGGTATCATGGGTGTCGGCTCCAACCGTATGAATATCTATACCGTAGGAGCTGCGACACAAGGATTGGCCAATTATCTGAAAAAAGAATTTGCTTCGCTACCGCAGATAAAAGTGGTCATAGGGCATGATTGTCGGAACAACAGCCGTAAATTTGCCGAAATATCGGCCGATATTTTTTCGGCAAACGGTATAAAAGTATACCTTTTCGAGTCTTTACGGCCTACACCCGAAATGTCGTACACCATTCGGGAATTGGGTTGTCAGAGCGGTATTATTCTTACTGCTTCGCATAATCCCAAAGAATATAACGGATATAAAGCATATTGGGACGATGGGGCACAGATGATTTCCCCCCACGATAAAAATACGATTTCCGAGGTCAATAAAATACGTTCGGTTTCCGATATCAATTTCAATGGAAATCGGGCTTTGGTCGAGATGATCGGAAAAGAAATCGACGAAAAATATATTGCTCGTGTCAAAGCCTTGTCGCTCAATCCCGAGGCCATCGCCCGTCAGCACGATTTGAAAATCGTTTATACACCGATACACGGTACGGGAGTAAGACTTATCCCCGAAGCTTTGGCTGCTTACGGGTTTACCCATGTAATACATGTACCCGAGCAAGATGTCATCAGCGGTGATTTCCCCACAGTAAAATCGCCCAATCCCGAGGAACCGGCGGCTCTCGACTTGGCTATACGCAAGGCCAAGGAGGTCGATGCCGATATTGTGTTGGCATCAGATCCCGACGCTGACCGCATGGGTATCGCTATAAAGAACGACAAGGGCGAGTGGATTCTTGTGAACGGAAACCAGAATGCTTTGCTCTTTACTCATTACCTTATTTCGCAATATAAGGCGACCGGCCGCATTCGTGAAGGAGCATATATGGTAAAGACGATCGTAACCACAGAATTGATGAAGAAAATCGCCGACCGTAACGGAATAGAGTGCTTCGATGTGTACACCGGATTTAAATGGATTGCTGCCATAATGCGGGAGCTTGAGGGTAAACGTCAATATATCGGCGGCGGAGAAGAAAGTTACGGCTTCTTGGTAGAAGATTTCGTTCGTGATAAAGACGCCGTGTCGGCGTGTGCCATGATGGCCGAGATAGCGGCATGGGCGAAAGATAACGGTAAGACGATGTATGAACTGTTGCAGGACATATATGTCGAATACGGATTTTCTAAGGAAAAGGGTATTTCGGTCGTGCGTAAAGGAAAGTCGGGTGCAGAAGAAATCGAAGCTATGATGAAGAATTTCCGCGAACACCCTATTACCGAAATCGCCGGGTCGAAAGTCATATTGGCAAAAGATTATGCCACGCTTGTTGCACATGATTTTGTGGCAGGAGAGAAATATACGCTCGATATGCCGACTACCTCGAATGTGTTGCAATACTTTACCGAAGACGGTACGAAAGTTTCGGTACGTCCGTCGGGAACCGAGCCCAAAATCAAATTCTATATCGAAGTCAGCGGAGAACTCAAATCGCGTGCCGATTATGATAATGCCGTGGCAGCAGCCGAAGAAAAAATCAAAGCCGTTTCCGCTTCGCTCGGAGTATAATTATCTCGTATTACAGATATATTGAAAAGCAGAGATGCCGTATCAAAAGATACGGCATCTCTGCTTTTACGTACAAAAATTTTATAATTTTATCTTCGTGGCCTTTTGAGTGAGGCAAATATTCTTTGCTGATTGGTAAGAGATTGGAATATAATATATTTATATCTGATAATATGAAATGTATGTGAAAAGATTATTTCTATGGTTTGCAAACGATGATGTCGACATTCTAAGTGTTTGGGGAAATTTCTATCTTTTTTAGGTTTCATGAGACCTTACAGGAAAATTGTTACTTGGAAAATAAAAAATCCGCTCGATATTTTGGATCGAGCGGATTTTCGTTAAAAGGATTGGGAGTTATTCGATAGCAGCCTGCGCCGCAGCTACGCGGGCGATAGGTACACGGTAAGGACTGCAACTAACGTAATTCATACCGAGTGAGGCGCAGAATTTTACTGATGACGGTTCACCGCCGTGTTCACCGCAGATACCGATTTTCAATCCCGGTTTGGTGGAACGGCCTTTTTCTACACCCATACGTACGAGCTGGCCCACGCCTTTTTGGTCGAGTACTTCGAACGGGTCGGTTTTGAGAATGCCTTTTTCTTTATATATTTTGAGGAATTTCCCGGCATCGTCGCGCGAATAACCGAATGTCATTTGTGTAAGGTCGTTTGTTCCGAAAGAGAAGAAGTCGGCCACTTCGGCGATTTGGTCGGCCGTTACGGCAGCACGAGGAACCTCTATCATGGTACCTACCTTGTAAGCGATACTGTCTCCCCGTTCGGCAAATACTTGGGCAGCTGTACGATGGATTACTTCGGCTTGCAATTTCAGTTCTTCAACTACTCCAACGAGAGGAACCATGATTTCGGGGAATACTTTTATACCATGCGATTTTACGTTGAGGGCGGCCTCGATGATAGCCCGCGTCTGCATCTCGGTAATCTCGGGGTAGGTACAGCCCAGACGGCAACCCCGGTGTCCCAGCATGGGATTGAATTCGGCCAGCGAGTCGCAAGCGAGTTTTACCTCTTCTATGGTGAGTCCCATCTCTTCGGCCAGTTCTTTCTGAGTGGCTAATTGGTGGGGTACGAATTCGTGCAAGGGGGGATCGAGCAGACGTATCGTTACGCCAAATCCGTCCATCGCTTCGAAGATACCCTCGAAGTCGCTGCGTTGCATCGGCAGGAGTTTGTCGAGAGCATGACGGCGACCGTCTTCGTCTTTGGCAAGAATCATTTCTCGCATGGCTTTGATGCGTGTGCCTTCGAAGAACATATGTTCGGTACGGCATAAGCCGATACCTTTGGCCCCGAATTTACGGGCTACCGAGGCGTCTTTGGGTGTATCGGCATTGGTACGGACATCGACTTTGGTATATTTTTCTGCCAAATTCATGATAGCGGCGAAGTCTCCGCTCATGTCTGCTTCTACGGTCGGGACTTGTCCGTCATATACTTCACCGGTCGAACCGTTCAATGAAATCCAATCACCTTCTTTATAGGTTTTACCCGACATTTCGAGAGTGCGGGCTTTGTAATCGATTTTTATTTCACCGGCACCCGATACGCAACATTTACCCATTCCGCGTGCTACGACGGCAGCGTGTGAAGTCATACCGCCGCGTGCGGTGAGAATACCTTGTGCCACGCTCATTCCTCGTAAGTCTTCGGGCGAAGTTTCGATACGCACCATAACTACTTTTTTGCGTTTTTCGGCCCAAGCCTCAGCGTCATCGGCAAAAAATACGATTTGTCCGGCTGCCGCTCCTGGTGAGGCTGGGAGACCTTTGGCCATGACTTGGGCGCGTTTTACGGCATCTTTATCGAAAACGGGGTGTAACAGTTCATCGAGTTTTTGCGGCTCCATACGTTTGAGAGCTGTTTTTTCGTCGATGATTCCGGCACGTAACATATCCATCGCTATTTTTACCATAGCGGCGCCGGTGCGTTTTCCGACGGGAAGCTGAACACCGGCACCCGTGACGTGCGCCACCGGTTCATTATGGAGACGCTGGTGCACTGCGGCGCGCCGGAGAGCATCCTCACGGACGCCAAGCCCCATGTGGGCACCGATATGCTGCACATCGCCCTGCGCAGCCTGCGCCGGGAGCTGACCGAGGCCGGGGCGGACATCCGCTTCGGCGCGCGGCTGGAGAGCCTCCGCGTGAAGGGCGGCGCGGTGTGTGGCGTGACGGTGCGGCAGGACGGCGCGGTGTACGATCTGCCCGCCCGGCAGGTGGTGCTGGCGCTGGGGCACAGCGCGAGGGATACCTTCGAGATGCTGTATCGCGCGGGGCTTGCCATGGAGCAGAAGCCCTTCGCCATGGGCGTGCGCATCGAGCACCGGCAGGCGGATGTGGACGCGGCGCAATACCGGGCGCTGGCGGGGCATCCCGCCCTGCCGCCCAGCACCTACAAGCTGTCGTGCCATCTCCCCAACGGGCGCAGCGCCTTCAGCTTCTGCGTGTGCCCCGGCGGGCAGGTGGTGGCCGCCGCCTCGGAGACGGGACGCACCGTCACCAACGGCATGAGCGAGTACGCCCGGGACGGGGAAAACATCAACGGCGCACTGCTGGTGAACGTCACCGCGGAGGACGTCCCCTCTCCGCACCCGCTGGCGGGCATCGCCCTCCAGCGGCAGGTGGAGGAGGCGGCCTTTGCGCTGGGCGGCGGCGACTATCGGGCGCCCTGCCAGCGGGTGGAGGACTTCCTGCGGGGCGTGCCCTCCACGGTTGCGGGGCGGGTGACGCCCAGCTACCGCCCCGGCGTGGTGTATACGGACATGGCGCGGTGTCTGCCGCTGTTCATCGCGGAGACGCTGCGGCTGGCGCTGCCGGTGCTGGGTAAAAAATTGAAGGGCTACGATGACCCGGACGCGCTGCTGACCGGCGTGGAGACACGCTCCTCCTCACCGGTGCGGCTGGTGCGGGACGACCGTTACGAAGCCAACATACGGGGTATCTACCCCTGCGGCGAGGGCGCGGGCTATGCCGGAGGCATCCTGTCCGCCGCCGCCGACGGGATGCGGTGCGCCGAGAAACTTTTGGAGGTTTGCAAATGAGAAAGATCGCGGTATATGACAACTTCACCGAGCCGAAGCACCGGCAGCAGATCGACGGCACCGCCGCCCGGTACGGCTTCACCGTGGATTACTACCCGGCGCCCCAGTCGGTGCCGGAGGAGAGGCGCGGCGAATACGAGGTCATCTACGGCATGCCCAAGCCCGGCGAGCTGAAGGACTTCACCGGCCTGAAATGGTTCTGCGGCAGCTTTGCCGGTGTGGACGCCTATCTGGACGAGAGCCTGTATCCCTCCCCGGAGGTGATGCTGTCCAACTCCTCCGGCGCTTACGGCGTGACCATCGCGGAGCACATCGTCATGGTGACGCTGATGCTGCTGCGCCACGCGCCGGCATACTGCGCGGAGCAGGCCGCCGGACGCTGGGGCGAGGTGATGCCCATGCGCTCCATCATTGGCAGTACCATCACCGTGGTGGGCACCGGCGACATCGGCACGGAGTTCGCCCGCCGCGCCAAGGCGCTGGGCGCTAAGAGCATCCGGGGCGTGCGCCGGACGAAGAAGGCCGCCGACCCCGCCTTTGACGAGATACACACCAACGACGAGCTGGACGGCCTGCTGCCCGACACCGACATTCTGGTGCTGGCGCTGCCCGCCACCGGCGAGACGAAGGGCATCCTGTCGGCGGAGCGCATCGCCCTGCTGCCCGCCAGCGCCTATGTGGTGAACGTGGGGCGCGGCAGCGCCATCGATCAGGCGGCGCTCATCGACGCGCTCAACGGCGGACGGCTGTCCGGTGCCGCGCTGGACGTGTTTGCGCAGGAGCCGATCCCGGCAGGCGACCCGGCGTGGACGGCGAAGAACCTGCTCATCACGCCCCATATCTCCGGGCAGATGAGCCTGGGCTACACCCGCGACCGGAACGTGGAGCTGTTCTGCGAAGATCTGGAGCGGTACGGCCGGGGCGAAAAGCCCCTGCGCCTGGTGGATCGGACAATCGGCTACTGAGAGGGCATACCTGACGGCGGGAGGTGATGACCGTGGGCGATCGGGTGATCCTGCACTGTGACCTGAACTGCTTTTTCGCGTCGGTGGAGCTGCTGGACAAACCGGCGCTGTGGGAGGTGCCGGTGGCGGTGTGCGGCGACCCCAAGTCCCGCCACGGCATCATACTGGCCAAGAACGAACCGGCCAAGCGCCGGGGCATCAAAACGGCGGAGACGATCTGGCAGGCGCGGAAGAAGTGCCCGGGACTGGTGCTGCTGCCGCCCCACCACCAGCTGTACCGGGAATATTCCCGGCGCGTCAATGAAATATACGACCGGTTCACCGATCTGGTGGAGCCCTTCGGCATTGACGAGAGCTGGCTGGACGTGACCGGCAGCCTGCACCTGTTCGGCGGCGACGCCAAGGCGCTGGCGGATCGCATCCGCGCCACGGTGCGGGCGGAGACGGGATTGACGCTCAGCGTAGGCGTGTCGTTCAACAAGGTGTTTGCCAAGCTGGGCAGCGACCTGAAAAAGCCGGATGCCACCACGGTGATCCCCCGCAGCGGCTGGGAGAGCATCGTGTGGCCGCTGCCGCTGGGGGATATGCTGTTCGCCGGGCGCGCCGCCACCGAGACGCTGAAGAAGTACGGCGTGGAGACCATCGGACAGCTGGCGGCCTGCGACCGGGCGCTGCCGGAGCAGCTGCTGGGCAAGATGGGGCGCCAGCTGTGGGAGTACGCCAACGGCCTGGACGCCGCTCCCGTGCGTCCGCGGCATCTGGCCGAGCCGGTGAAGTCCGTGGGCAACGGCACCACGTTCCCGCAGAATCTGGTCAAGTGGGAGCAGATACGGGCGGGGCTGCTGCCCCTGTGCGACAGCGTGGCCATCCGCCTGCGGCAGCAGGGGCTGTACGCCGGCGGCGTCAGCGTAGCGGTGAAGGACGCGGAGTTCCGGACGGCCAGCCGCCAGACGCGGCTGACCGCGCCCACCCACCTGATGCGGGACATCTACCGCACGGCGCTGGAGTTGACCGGCCAGATATGGAAGCCGCCCACGCCGGTGCGGGCGCTGACAGTGACGGCGCTGTATGTGACGGAGGAGGGGGACTCCTTCGAGCAGATGGATCTGCTGGGCGGCGCGAAGCGCAGGCAGGATCGGCGGCAGGAGCAGCTGGAGGGCGCCATGGACGCCATCCGCCGCAAGTACGGAAGGAGCGCCATCGCCTTCGGCGACGGCGAGGAGGGGGAACCCCATACGGAGGAATAGCAGGAGCCGCGGCAGCGGCTCCTGCTTTTTGCGTATAGGGACAGTCCCGGCGGGCATAGGGTGAGGTGAAAGGAGCGATGTATATGCTGTCTGCGGCTCTGCTGCTGCTGTGCAACAGCCTGTTTCTGTCCCTGCACCTGTCCGGCTCCGCCGGCTCGTTCCCCAAGCCCCTG
>ERZ827088.3039-NODE-3039-length-16279-cov-7.059665_pt1 | contig 16279 bp, 25 predicted proteins | sample MGYA00519922_ERZ827088 | MGnify/ENA primary metagenome ERZ827088 (study PRJEB31778, sample SAMEA3449254) | human gut metagenome | biome: human gut; feature: human-associated habitat; material: faeces | place: United Kingdom | collected 2010/2012 ... | reverse complement strand
AGCTAACCGTCACACTCACAAGGCCTATATCAAATGCCGTGAGAACAACTTTACTTTAAGCGGTCTTATGGGCGTGAACCTTTACAAGTGCATATCGGCCCTCAGTAACCCGCAGCGCGGGGAGACGTGCCACGACTGTTTCATGTGAAATACGAGCGCGTTCCGTGTATGTGGTAGGCACTCTATATTGTTGTTTGGTAAAGCCCCGGCGGTACTCAATCCGCCTGTCCGCCCGGATAAAATGTGCGATACCGGGAAAGGGAAGTAGAGTCGTTGAAAATTACGACGAAATGCGTGCACTATGTAGGGATATTAAATCCCTGCATAGGGTTACACCAAATTACAACATTAAAGGAGAAATAACTATGTATATCACAGGCAAAAAGGCGCGTTACTTTGTAAATCAGTATTACAGCAACCAGTATCGTACCATTCATGACTGCTATAGACAGCCCTCAGAGCATAAGGTAGCAGCGTGGGATCGCTGCCTGATAAAATGTTGCGAAATGGACGGGCACAACATAACTGTTTTGTCCTTCAACACATCATTTTTTACGGCAGGATGGTACTACACGCACCCTGACACCGGCGTTTTAATGCTGCACGTCGAAACATACACTAATAGCTACGATATGGAAATGTGAGGTGTTTCACATGAAACAGTGGAATTTTTGGCAAAACTTACTTTTTGTCCTTACCCTTCTCGCATGGCTGATTTGTGCGAACGTCATAGCAAATCTCATTGTGCCGCCTATTTACTAAAATAGGCGGGTATCGGGCCACACCAAAACAAACAACAAAGGAGAAAAGAAAAAATGGCAACTATAAACAGTCCAGAAGTAGCACAGGTAATTAAAGATATGGACAACGATGAATTAGAACTGGTCAGAGAAGCTAACATTGCTTTTAAATGCAGCTACATTGATTGTGGTATATGTCCATTCAATTACTGTGATGATAGAGCGCAAATGCCTGCCGGTTATGTTGGCTGTATTTTTTCAGACGCTGGCACAGAACTAAGTCTTAGAAAGCTAGACAACGAGGGTTAACCGCCCTCGCATCGGGCAACACCCAAAAAAAATTCAAACAAAGGAGAAAACAAAATGAAGCGCATGATTACACGCACAATCGACCTGCACACTTACACCGTCCGCACTCTGAACGTGGAAACTGCCGAAGTCCGTGACATCGACTACACCATTGGCACCCATTATGCAGATGCTAAAGTACTTGCAGAACTCCGCGCACAGCACGAAACCGAAGCCCTCAAGCTTGTCGCTATCGTTAACCACACCACGGAAACCCGTTTGTACGGCATGGACGAGCAGACTTTTATCAACCTCGCTACCGTCCTGCCGCCGCGTACCAAGGTGGCAGAGTAATGAAGTGGAGCACACTTTTCTGGTGGCTACTCGCCTTACTCGCTCTCGCAATCTGCATTCTGGCAGCAATTTACCTCGCACCGGTAAATCTTTCACCGGAAATGCGCTGGTTGTTAAACCCAGCTAATCCAGCTTCACCGCTCTTTATTCATTAAAGAGCGGCATCGGGCACCACGCCAAATACAACAAAAGGAGAAAAACAAACGAAATGATAGAAGTAACACGCTTCACCGAACCTGAACTTCTGAAACTCAAAGAACTCACTGACAATTCGCGCTCTGCTCTCCATCGCCTATGTTCATCCCGGAAAGTCTGCACTGGTTGTCAGTGGCGTAACCTCTGCATCTACTACCGCGACCTATGGCTTATCGCGCATAAGGAATTGAAAAGGAGGGGTGAATAATGCGTTATTTGGTAGACGAAATGCCACACGAACCCATCGACTGCCCATTCTGCGAACCAAAGCTATACAAAAACGAATACATCTGTGCCAAAACAGGCGGTCTATGTGGTCGCTTCACAGAGTGCCCGTTCCCGGTAGAAACTCCATCTTCTTGTGATGGGCTTGTCTCTGTCTCTGGTATAATCACACGTCCTGAACTACGCGAAGCATTAGCAGAAGCAGTTAGGAGGGCTTGATTATGAGCATAAGCGAACTGTATTTAGAAGCCAGACAGCATTGCGATAGCTGTAAATGCGATGGGTGTCCTCTTGAAGATGTTAGTGCGTGCGTAGACGCACTGAAAATCTTTGAGATTATTGTGACGATGTGATGTGTCAACTATGCCCGCAACCCCAAATTGAGAATTTGCACATTGTTAAAATTTTCACACTCGGTTACAATTTCCCAAATTCTCTATTGACACCAGCCCCAATCCATGATACAATATCATTGCCGAAAGGTTAGTGTGTCATCTCATTTTCCCCTCATTTGCCGGGTTTAACCGCCCGGCACACCGGGAAGGCCGTCCCCTGCATGGGTGCAATTCCCATGTTCCCGAAAAATTCATCAAACCAATACAACGAAAGGAGAACAAACAAATGGCTAAAACCCCCATGATTACCCGTACCATTCAGACCACGGAGGTAAACGTTCAGTGTATGGACATCAAGCAGGGCGAACCCTTCAACACCACTGTGACCCTGCCCCGTACCTACAAGGACAACGCCGCTATGCTCAAGGCTGCCGCTGCTGTCATCGACAATGAGGACACCAAGGCCGTCCACATCGTAGCGTCCGAGGTCAAGGAAACTCTGTACGGCATGAAGGAAACCGACTTCATCGCCAATGCGGACATTCTGCCAGCCCGTACCGTCAAGGAGCATGAGTAAGACTTGCCGGGAGTGCCCTATCAGAGAAATCTGTATACAGGCGTTACTCAATAAGCGTTGCCCCATCAAAAACATTCAACAAGAAAACAACAAAAAGGAGAACAGAAAATGAGCAAGACTATTACCATCACTGTATTTTCCAAGCAGCGCACCGCCAATGACGGTAAGAAGTTCAAGACCTATTTCACCACCATGCCCGGTGACGAGAAGGCAATCAAGGTAAAGTTCCGCGAAGCTTGTGGCGCCCCTGATTGCCCCGCCAACATCGACCTCATTCAGGGCCAGTGCAACATCTCCAAAGAGACTTACACTGACGTGGTGACGGGCGAGGTCAAAGCTGTTCCTGTTCTGTGGGTGTCTGATTACACCCCGAGCAAGGACGTTTACCGTGATACCAGCATGGACAAGTATTTCTAATCCATTCAGACCAACAGAAAAGGGAGCCTAAGTGATTAGGCTCCCTTTCTTATCAAGAAGGAGGATGACGAGATGGCAAAACGCACCGAAGCTGAGAAGTTACGCCGACAAATCAAGGCACTTCAAAAGCGAGGTTATGTGTTCCCGAAAGGTTACGCACCTAAACCCGGCGCAAACCTATATGAAGCGGCATTCTATATCGACCAGTCCAGCGCAACGCCACACGCAATAACAGGCGTAGAACGCCGTGCACAAGAGCGCAGCATAGCCGCTCGAAAAGCAGCAGAAACCAGACGCAGGAGAGCACTAATCACAGAACCAGAAACAACTCAAGGATTGCCCACCGATTTAGGCAAAGTTCTCACAGAAATTCAGCGGAAAATAGACGAATGGCAACCACTCACAGAGTGGGTAAATCCTAACACCAAAGGTGAGACATACGAGAACAGTGCATTCACAAAACTAAAGACAAGAGATAAGAACAAACTGAAAGCAATGCTTGAAATGGCTATTGCACAAGAAGGAGCGCAAATCGTAGCTGCACGACTTGAAGCAAACGCAGAGATGGCAAATATGTTAGCTACTCAAATTCTGTATGGCGGCTCTGGTGACAGAACAGACTTCAACTATATGCAAGGTGAACTTGCAGGCTTTGCTCAGATAATATTAGGCCGTAACCTCTCCACACATGAGAGCATAGACCTCGAGCAGCAAATCGAAAGCTTCATGCCCGCCTAACCCTCATGAAGAAACGCACCAATCGAGTATTTGTAGGGGACTTTGAAACAACGGTATACAAAGGACAAGTGAATACTGAGGTTTGGGCGTCTGCTTGTGTAGAAATAGGCACCGAAGATGTACAAATCTTTCACAGTATCCACGAACAATTTGAATACTTTGTCTCCCTTGATTGTAACATACTATGCTATTATCATAACCTAAAATTTGATGGCTCTTTCTGGCTTTCATACCTATTGCTTGACCGCCAGTTTACTCAGTCAACGGAGAAGCTTGCAGACGATACAGTAAAAATGCACCAAGCAAAAGATATGCGAAACGGAGAGATAGCATATGCAATATCAGCCATGGGTCAATGGTATCGTATCCTAATTAAAACGCATGACCACATCATAGAAATAAGAGACAGCCTTAAACTTCTACCTTTCAGCGTAAAGCGAATAGGCGAAAGCTTTGGCACAAAGCATAAGAAACTTGACATGGAATATACCGGCTTACGGTACGCCGGTTGCCCAATCACACCAGAAGAACAGCAGTATATAGCAAATGACGTTCTTGTAGTAAAAGAAGCACTTGAAATTATGTTTGCAGAGGGGCACGACAAGCTGACCATAGGAAGTTGCTGCCTTTCAGAGTACAAGAAATCCGTAGGCACAAAAACCTACAAGGGAATGTTTCCCAACCTATACGAAATACCAATAGACAAAGACCTATACGGTTCCCCAACAGCAGGAGACTATATAAAGCATTCCTATCACGGAGGTTGGTGCTACCTTGTGAAAGGAAAAGAGAAGCAAATAAAACACAACGGCACCACTGCGGATGTAAACAGCTTGTACTCCTCAATGATGTCCAGTGAAAGTGGAAACTGGTACCCATTCAAAGAGCCAACGTTTTGGAAGGGGGACTATATCCCACTTGAAGCAATGGAATTAGGTAAGTATTATTTCGTCCGCTTCACCACACGCTTTTATATCAGACCAAACAAATTACCTTTCATACAAATTAAAAACACTTTCAGATATCGAGCAACTGAAATGCTTGAAACGAGTGATGTCCTCAACGAAGAAACCGGAAAATACTGCAAAGAAATAATCAATTTAAATCACGAAGTTGTGCCTACAACAGTAACCCTCACTATGACCATGACAGACTTCAAACTATTCAAGGAGCACTATGAATTGGTTGACTTCGAGATACTTGACGGGTGTTACTTCAATGCAGCGTTCGGAATATTTGACGAGTACATCAACAAGTACAAGGAAATTAAATTACGTTCCAAAGGAGCACAACGAGAACTGGCAAAGCTGTTTCTCAACAACCTATATGGCAAGATGGCATCATCCACGTCATCCAGTTTCAAGGTAGCATACGATAAAGGCAACGGTGTTTTGGGCTTCTACACGCAGCCAGAGAACGATAAACTCCCCGGCTTCATAGCGGTTGGCTCTGCGATTACTTCATATGCCCGCAACTTCACCATTCGTGCAGCCCAAGCCAATTACTACGGGCCAGACAAACCCGGCTTCATTTACGCCGACACTGACAGCATACACTGTGACCTTCCACCAGAAGAAATAAAAGGAATAACTGTACATCCTAAAAATTTCTGCTGCTGGAAACTGGAAAGCTGTTGGGATACCGGATGGTTTGTCCGGCAAAAGACGTACATTGAACACGTTACCCATGAAGACTGTGAGCCAATTGACACACCATATTATAATGTGCGTTGCGCTGGAATGCCTGAAAGCTGTAAGAAACTATTTCTTAAATCTATTGAGGGATGGAGTGACGAGGAAAAAGAGACGATGACAGACCCCGAAAAGCAATTCCTTTATGAGGACAAAGAGTACACCAAACCAATTAGGCGAACAATAGAAGACTTTAACATAGGTCTTAGTGTTCCCGGAAAATTACTACCAAAACGCATACCCGGCGGTGTGTTGCTGGTAGATACAGATTATAAAATGAGGTAATAGACATGAAAGAAAATGCAGCAGTAACACGACGAGAACTGACAAAGCAGCTTCTCAACAATCTATATGGCAAGACGGCTTCATCCACGCCACCCAGTTTCAAGGTATCATACGACAATAAACTCCCAGGCGTCAGTTACGTTGACACAGACAGCGTACACTGTGACATTCCGTCAGAAGAAATAATAGGTATTAGTGATCCAAGTGGCGTGTTGCTGGTCAACACAGATTATAAAATGAGGTGATAGAAATGAATGAGAACGATAAACGAGAACTATTACAACAGCTTGAGAGATGTAAAGGTACACTTGATGTAGTCACGACATTTGGCGACAACCAATTTTGCGGTTTCAACTGTATGCTTGATTGCCAATCGTGTTACAAAGGAGCAATTTCAACAATTGATATGATAATAACTATGGTAAAGGAGAAAATGTAATGGATATGGTTAATACCCCTTGCGATATGTTATGCTGTCCTCTGTGTGGAGCATTTGAATTTGAAAGTTCGGTACGCTACCCTGAAGTTCGTACATTTGGGGAGAACTGGGTAACGTGCAGCAAATGCAGGACAACGTACAAACGAGTATGGCAAGCGGCGGGAAGTTGTGCTAATAGAAAAGTAAAGGAGAAAATGTAATGGTCAACTACACCAGAAGTAATGCAACAGGCCGCCCCTTCGACGGTTACACTTGCCCCTCCTGCTGCAACCAAACCTTTGAACTTATCTCTTACCCCTCTCGTTACGCTTTCGGCCCCGATTGCTGCGGCGTCCTCATTTGTGCTAACTGCGGTCGCTACGTCAAAATGATGTCCGACAGCGAGTGCCAGCAATTCAACCACACATGAGAAATCCAGCCCTAACAATGGAACAGATACGCCGCGCCCGTAAGACAAAAACCTGCCCATACTCAACCTCATGCTTCGAGTGTCCAATGCCGGACTGTTACATAACTTCACAGCTATCTCAGGTAGTAAACCAAACACCACTCGAACAGGAGGAACGCGCCAACCATTCATACCGTGGCAAAATGAAAGACCGATAGGGAAACCTATCGGTCTTTCTCTATCTGTAACTGTTGATGCTACAAAGCGGTAAGCTGTCCGACTGCACAACCGGCGGTCTATTCCACCCGTGCTTCCCGGTGTACACAATGTAGCTGACAACAGCAGATAGCGTCAATAAGATAACGCTTTCAGGATTGCTTCCTTGCACTTCAAGTCCTTAAACCTAAAGCAACCCTTTTCAAAATAGTATCTCATGCTGTCAAGAAACCAGCTATTCCTTTTCAGCATAACATAGTTGATATCGTGGTCTTCCGTGGTAACTGTAATTCTACTCGGGAATGAACTATCCGGCCTATCATCACAGTAAATCACGCCAGCGTCCGCATACTGTCTAACAGCGTAGTCAGTATTCTTATACCTAATAGTAGCCAGATACTCGCCAGCGCCTTTAGGTTTTTCAATGAACGCTTTGTTATCATTCAAGTACACACACTCACTCGAATAAGCCATGTACTCATTCTTAGCAAACGCCTGATTGAAGCCGCTTTCCTTCTGTGCTCTGCTTGCGCTATCCACATAGCCCTGTTCCATTACAAAGCCAACGCCGCGCAGGAACTTAGTATCATTTCTCAGCCTTGAGGAAATGCCCATCTCCGTATAGTACGGATTGATGATGCTCACCGGGTTACTCAGCATAAAGACAGGTACATATCTTGTCTGTTCTCCCTGTCCTCTGGCAATACTTGTATGCACAGATAAGAATTTTCTTATTTCATCAGGGCAGTAGTGGTTAGTTTCACTCTGAAATTCATCGAACAGTATCCGCTTTACGTCACTGAATATATGACTATACTTCTTTATCTGGTCGGCACTATTCAGCGCAAGTGCATACCCACACCCTTCGCCGTCCAGATACAGTTCATGAAAAATTCCTCCGGCCTTAGACTTACTTGTCATTTCCATATCAGGAAAGAACAGCGTTCTAATGTCCTTAAAGAACTTCTCAGCGCAGTCATCCATTTCATACTTATACCGGTACAACAGCGCAAACTTCTCGTGTTTATCTTTCCATCTGTTCACGCAAAGTCTGCCAAAGTATGTGGTTTTACCGCCTGTTCTGTTAGTTGTACAAATGTAAATTTCTGGCTTGTTTCCATTGATGTCCATTAGGGACAGTAGCTTAGTTCCATCGTAATATTGAGGTTTCATAAAATTCCCTCCCACTAAATTTTAACATACCCCTTGACAAATGTCAATAGATATGTTATATTTATTATAGAAAAATTTCGGAAAGGAGATTGTCATGGACGCTAACACTATCACCACCCTCATTACCTCTGTTGGCTTTCCCATCGTTGTCTGTTTGATTTGCTTTTGGTACATCAATAAGATGCAGGAAACGCACAAAGATGAAACGCATGAGCTGTCCGAAGCTTTGAATAACAACACCATCGTAATGCAGAAGCTTGTGGACAAACTGGATAAGGGGGAGCTGTAAAATGAAAATCATCGAACCCCAGTATGTTTGGAATGGTGAACTCACCAAACGAACTCAGCCTATCTATCGCATTATCCTGCACCACGCAGCGGCTTCCCATTGTTCCGCTGTTCAGGTGCATAGCTGGCACAAAGCCCGTGGCTGGGTAGGCATCGGCTATCACTTCTTCATCACCAAGGATGGTGACATTTACCGTGGCCGTCCCATCAATTGCATCGGTGCCCATGCGGGCGGCTACAACCTCGACAGTATCGGTATCTGCTTTGAGGGCAACTTTGAAAACGAGGTCATGCAGAACGCACAGGAAGAAGCGGGGCGTGAACTGGTCAAGACGCTTACCACTTCCTACAAAACCATCAAGGTTGTCCAGAAACATTGTGACGTAAACGCAACGGCTTGTCCGGGAAAGAATTTCCCGTTCGACTATATTGCACAGGGCATTGTGCCGGATAGTGACCCGAAGGAGGAAAGTGTGTACGGTATCGAAGTCGCAGAGATTGCACGAGGGGCAACAGGCCCGGACGTACTGATTTTGCAGAAAATGTTAATCGGCAACGGGTTCTCTTGTGGTCGCACCAAAGCTGACGGTCAGTTCGGTCGCAACACGGAACAGGCAGTTATAGACTTCCAGAAGTCCCGCAGCATTTTAGTCGATGGCATTGCTGGCAAGCAAACGTGGTACAAACTATTCTTGAAGGAGGACACCCATGGCAGTTAAGAAAATCGATGAAATCATGGCGGCTGTGCGTGCCCGCATTGGAGAGGATAATTCTGACGAAGCCCTTTCCTTCGTGGAAGATATCCACGACACCCTGAACTCTCTGTCTTCTCCTGAAAATGAAGATTGGAAGAAGAAGTACGAGCAGAACGACGCAGAGTGGCGGGCAAAGTACAAGGAAAGATTTTTCAATCCTGATAAGCCTGCTGACCCTGACCCCGAGCCGCAGCCTGAACCGGCTGAAAAGCTCACATTTGACAAACTTTTTGAACAAGGAGGAAACTAACAATGGCAAAACGTATCGCAGTTTCTACGCTGAATGCCAGCACGATTGATATTCTGAATACCATTCGTGCCAATGCCAGCGCAGAGTATCAGGACAGTGTTCCTGCTGTTGCTAAAGCAACTGACATTCCCAAGGTGGGCGAGGTACTCTATGGTTATCCCGCTCTGGCTAACCAGTTCCTTTCTTCTCTGGTTAACCGTATCGCGCTGGTGCGTATCAAGAGCGCGGTGTTTAACAACGCCTATGCTCAGTTGAAGAAGGGCTATCTCGAGTTCGGCGAGACTGTTGAGGAAGTATTCGTCAACATCTGCAAGGCGCGTGAGTTCTCTGCTGAGAAGGCTGAGAGCCGCGAACTGAAACGTTCTCTGCCTGATGTCCGCACCGCTTTCCACGCGATGAACTATCGCGTCCAGTACCCCATCACCGTTCAGGACGAAGACCTCCGCATGGCCTTCATGTCTGCCGAGGGCGTGACCGACCTGATTGCCCGCATCGTGGACAGCGTGTTCACTGCCGCCGAGTACGACGAGTATCTGCTGTTCAAGTATCTGCTTATCAAGGCTATCTCTCACGGCAAAATTTATCCCAAGGCGTTTGACGCTACTGACATGAAGAATGCCGCCAAGGCGTTCCGCGGCATGAGCAACAAGCTGACCTTTATGAGCACTGAGTATAACAACTCCGGTGTTCATACCACCACGCCCCGCGATGACCAGTTCATCTTCATGGACAGCGAGTTCAATGCGGCCTATGACGTGGACGTTCTGGCTGCTGCGTTCAACATGGACAGAGCGACCTTCACCGGTCATCTCATTCTGGTTGACGATTGGACTACCTTCGACAATGACCGGTTCTCCGTGATTGTCGATGCCAGCGACCAGCTGGAGCCTGTTACCACTGAGGAACTGGCCCTGATGACAAACGTCAAGGCTGTCATCGCTGACCGCGAGTGGTTCCAGGTGTACGACAATCAGGCCAAGATGACCGAGAAGTACGTCGCTTCCGGCGAGTATTGGAACTACTTTTACAACGTGTGGAAGACTGTTTCCAGTTCTCCCTTCTCCAACGCTATCGTGTTCGTTGATGACGCTGTTGCTATCGCGGCTCCCGCGACGTTCAACGCTGAAATCCTGAGCATCGACAAGAGCGAGGAAGGCACTGTTATCACCATGACCCCGGCTCTGGATACCGCTGCCATCAACAACTACAACTATAAGTTCATCCAGACGGACGCCATGGTTGCTCAGAAAATTGCCGTTCATCCTTACGGCGCGTTCATCTTCTCTCCCAACGCTGAGAACTGCAAGATTGAGTGCGAGCTGGGCGGCGCTACTTACAGCACCGCTGCCGTGTTCGTTTACGCTGCTGCCAGCGTGGGCGACATGGTGGAACTGGTCAAGGGTTAAACCAATAGGGAGAGGGTTCACGCCCTCTCCCTCTCCAAGGAGGAAAAGATATGAAAGTATTTCCTGATGGAAAACTGTATATCATAAGCGGTTGCCCTTGCGACCCGGACTATGAGCACACCCTTTACTGGCCTAATAAGGAAGGGCAGCACGCCTATTTCCTCACAAAAGCTAAGTATCGTGTGGACAACATGAGTTACCAAAGGGCAAAGCGCGGTAGAGTAAGAGTACAGTATAAGGTTGAAGACCTGTACGACTGTAACTATATTGCTTTCCAGAACAGTTCGTTTGGAAACAAATGGTTCTACGCTTTCATTGATGTTACCTATGTGAACAATATCACCAGTGAGATTAGCTACACTATTGACGTTATCCAAACGTGGATTACTGAGATGGATTTGCAGCAGTGCTTTGTGCTTCGTGAACACGCTGCAACCGATAACGTTGGCGATAACCTTTTGCCAGAAGATGTTGACACCGGCGAGATGGTTGCAATGACGACATGGCAGCCCGTTATACCCGACAGCCCAATGAAAATAGTAGCTTGCCAGACAACTAATCCCGATGGCAGCGCTGTTATAGACGGAACGTTTTATGGCAACACCTATGCTCAGGCTGTTTTCCTCAAATATGACGCTACGTCCGAAGGATATAGCCAGCTAACACAGTTTCTCAGAAATAGTGGTGTACTTGACAATCGACAAGTGCTTACCTCAATTTTTATGTGTCCTGAAAGTTTGTTAATTGAAGGAACAGCAACCCCTAAATCCATAGGAGCCGTTAATAATTACTTACTTCCTGTTGCCATAGGGCTTAAACGAAGCAATGGAAGTGCTGTAAAAAATAAGAAACTGAATACATTTCCTTACACCTATTTGAATGTAACCAATCTGTCTGGACAAGTTGAAAATTATGCCTATGAATACTTTTCCTCATGGGGTGGCGAAGAACATAAGCCAAGATTTGGTCTTGCCAAAAGTTATGGCCGTGTACTTAGTCTAACCCTTATGCCCGCTGGCTATAAGCAAGGTCTTTCATTAGGCATCAATTTCAATCATTGCCTGACATACGACAGTTTTCCTGAATGCGCGTGGTGTACTGACCAGTTTGGAAACAGACTGTTGATGGCTGGCGTATCTGCTGGTATTGGCGCTTTAGCTGGTGGGCTTACTGGCGGCGCAGCTGGTGCCGTAATCGGTGGTTTAACCGGCGCTATGCAAGGTTACATGAGCGGCGGAACTGGGGCGGCAAGCGCTGGTAACGTTCCATACAACATGACTGCACCCGTAGGTGAGCGAGAAGACTTAGGCGGTAAGCGCGTACAAGGTGGCCCAGCAAATGAACGGTATGCAAGGGTTGGAGAGGGCGAGTTAAGAACTACTTTGGCTCTTGCTCAAACTCCGGTTAAACCACTAAACCCTGTCATTCATGCAGGAAGCGGAAACGACCTGTTCAACAGCGGTAACTGGGGTTTCTACTACGCACAAATGCAGCCACTTCCTGAGTACATCGACCGCATTGATGACTACTTCTCCCGGTACGGTTACACCACCAACAAATTAAAAGTTCCCAACATTTCATCCAGACCTCAGTGGAACTTTGTCAAAACCGCAGACTGTAAAATCGGCGGCTCTATCCCCAGCACAGACGAAGCGGAAATTTGTAGCATTTTCAACAAGGGCATAACCTTCTGGAAACACCCCGAAAATGTTTGCAACTATTCCCTCGACAATAGTCCGACATAAGGAGGACAACATGGCAAGACGTAAAACAAATTTCTGGGAAAGCGCTGTAATGAACAACGCTACCTATATCCAATATTACAACCGTCTCATTGAACTCTCCATTGCTATGTTCGACTGGACAGGTCTTCCCGGCACGATTGACCCTCGGTTCCTTGAACTCACTTTATTCAAGTATGGCCAAGCCGTGTTTTTTGAAGACGAGGTAATGGGCTATCTCGCTCTCACCAATGCTGTTCAGGGCGGCTTCGATGTATACGGATACCCGGTAGCGTCCCGCGCTTATTCCCCGTACAACAACTATCAGAAAAACCTCACCCTTGATGATAGCGTTATCATCTACAATAACTATCTACGCACACCTTCTTCTCTGGACGTTGAAGTTTTCGCAAAGCGTCTGTACAACCTCGACCGAGTGATTGACGTGAACGCCAACGCGCAGAAAACACCTGTCCTTATCAAATGCGCTGAGACGCAGCGGCTTACTATGAAAAACCTGTACAAGGAATTTGATGGTAACAGCCCTGTCATCTTCGGTGACAATGGTTTGAATGACGCGAACTTCACCGTTCTCTCCACCGAAGCCCCGTATGTTGCGGACAGAATTTACCAGTTGAAGACACAGATATGGAACGAAGCCCTCACCTATCTGGGTATCTCCAATATCAACGTACAGAAGAAGGAGCGTCTCATTACGGATGAAGTCTCCCGCAACATGGGTGGCGTCATTGCTTCCCGTTATTCCCGCCTGAACGCTCGACAGAACGCTTGTGAGAAAATCAACAAAATGTTTGGTCTGAATGTCTGGTGCGAATATCGCGATGATTATCGCGAACTGGACGAGGAACTGAAAGACGTTAACGAGGACGATGACGAGCAGGAGCCGGAGGTGAAAGAGAATGAGTAAGTACACGTCTGAGGTTCGCTTCATTTGTGAAAATGCTGCCGGTCTTATCGAGTCTCTGGGCGAAGGGGCTATCGAAGATATCATCACGAAAGCGGCTCCAAAGGTGTTTAACTTCGACTTCCCCATCTTCGATGAAGCTTACAGACTGACACTCGAAAAGCAGATACTCCGTGCATATTACACGCGAGAGATTTGTGAGGAAACTGTTGGCCTTTGGAAGCTTCGCCTAAACTCTCGTCTCAACCTCATTATGCCGAAGTACAACCAGCTTTATGAAAGCGCACGTTTGCAGTTCAATCCCATGTATGATGTGGACTACAGGCGCTTTGGCAGCAACAGTGGGCAGGGACAGAGCAGCGGTTCGTCTCAGGCTCAGAATATGCACAGTGACACGCCTCAGAATGGTTTGTCTTCTGTGCTGTCCGGCGAATATCTGACTGACGCTGACGTGTCCGATAACAACAGCAACAGTCAGTCCTCGAATAGTGGGCAGTTCGAGGAAACGATACAGGGCAAAACTGCCGGGAGTTCGTATTCCCGTCTGTTGAAAGAATATCGACAGACGTTTTTGAATATTGACAACATGGTAGTAAACGAGTTGAATGACCTTTTCATGGGTCTATGGTAAGGAGGTACTATGGCTGATTACAACCCCAAATATTGGCCGTGGTCGCAGAAGGTCTTGCCCCTGACGTATGATGAAAGTCTCACCTACTACGAGGTTTTGTGTAAGCTGAGAGACTACATCAACGAAATGGGTAAGCGGCTGGACAACTACGGAGAACAGGTACTTGCTGCAAGTAAAGCGTATACTGATGGTGAGATTGCGAAAAGTATCCAGCAGTACAATCAGGCTTTGGAGCAGCTGACCAGCGACTACAACCAGTTCGTGGACAACGTGACAGGCGCGTTGCAGGGTTTCCAAAACCAGATGGACAGCAACTTCCAGCGACAGGACAACGAGATTGCCGGTGGCAGGGCGTACACGGATACGAAGATTGCACAGAATAACGAGTGGCTGCTTGAGCAGATTAGTCAGCAGCTTATCAGTGTTACTGTGCTCAATCCGTTTACCGGTGAGCGCGTGTCTATTCAGGACATGATTGACTATCTGTCCGTGCTGCACATGACCGAAGCCATCGATGTGGATGGTATTGTCACTGCGAATAGAACTGTAACCAAGGTTATCTCTTACAACGCCACCTGTACGCAGTTTGTGAATAACGGTAAGAATATCTTTGCTCAAGCATAAGGAGGATTGATTATGTATGTTGACGAGTGGCTGACGGAAGTGAACGAAATTGAGTTTGTTGGTGCAAGTATGGAAAGCTGCAATCAGCTTATCAACTACTGCCAGCAAAATCAGATACCGTATTCCGCGCAGATTGACTACAATGCTAACGGCATGAAGTACACGCTGACTGCCAAGTCTAACAATGAAGTCGCTTATGTGATGATAAGAGACTACAAAAATCGTGGAGGTAACTAAGCATGAAAAATACAACTAACTATGGGTTCAAGCAGTATGAAGGTAGCGATATCTTTAACCCGCTGACCGTTGAAGCGCAGAACATTCAGAGCATCGACAGCTATATGGGCAAGAACAGGGATGCCGCTGTTCAGTTGGCTACGGAGATTAAAAACGGAACTGTTCACGCGATTACCCGGAGTACGCCGAGTGCATCTGTCATTCGGTTTGTGGCGACAAGTGACTGGACGCAGGGCGATACCTGTACCGTGGACGGCGTTCAGGTGTCTACGCTGCTGCCTACTGGTGAGACGCTGCCCGGCGGTGCGTGGAAGATTAACAGCAATGTGTTGGCTGTGCTGACGGGCACGCTGCTGACGGTGTTTACTACGGCTCCTGCTGGTGGCGGTACGAAGATTGATGCAGATACGTTGCAGGGGCATGATGCGGCGTACTTCATGAGCAGAGAGGACGGCGCGCTGAAAAGTGCTGGGAGCACGGTGCTGCTGAACAATGGTAACTGGGTACAGAGCGGTAACGTGTATGTACAGACTGTGGCGGTTGGCGGCGTGACTGCTGATAGCAATATTGTTACCAGCCCGAGTGCTACGGGGTGGGCGAAGTCGCAGGAGAATAACGTGAGATGTACGGCACAGGCGAATAATACGCTGACGTTCACTGCGGACAGTATTCCTGATGCGAGTATCTACTTCAATGTGATTATCATCGGCTAAGTCGGTTTCGTTGTGTTAGTGGGCGGGCGGTGTCTATTGGGCATGAGTGCTACGACAGCCGGGTGCGGTAAACCGTGGGTATGAATTTTGGAAAGGAGTATTACAAGATGATTGTTAATGCTGGATATAGGGGTAAGGTTGGGGCAGCTGCACCGAAATTTACCTATACGGGAACGTATAATATTCGGAAAGACGGCGTTGTGGAGCTGCTGACGAGTGGCACTATTGTATTCCTCGAGCCGAAGGTCATCGACGTGTTTATGGTTGGTGGCGGCGGTAGCGGATGGACGCAAAACGTCAGTGATCTTAATGGGTATGGCGGCGGTGGCGGTGGCTACACCCGCACTGTTAAGCGTTTGAACGTTCAGGCAAACGTGCAAATTCCCGTAACAATCGGAGCCGGTGGTATCTACTCCGCCGCATCAGGTTCAGGTAAGGGTTCTGATGGCGGCTCCAGCGGCTTTAATACCCTTACTGTCAACGGCGGTGGACATGGTAACGGGTACAACGGGGGTGCTGGCGGATCCGGCGGCGGTGCTGGCGTTGCTGCAAATTCCGACTTTGGTGCCGGTGGGGGCGACGGTTCAAACGGAGAAGCGGGTGTCACGAGCACTATACGTGGTGGCGCCGGTCAGGGCTTTACCACCCGCGAATTCGGAGAAGCTACA
>ERZ827088.3035-NODE-3035-length-16294-cov-3.568754_pt1 | contig 16294 bp, 9 predicted proteins | sample MGYA00519922_ERZ827088 | MGnify/ENA primary metagenome ERZ827088 (study PRJEB31778, sample SAMEA3449254) | human gut metagenome | biome: human gut; feature: human-associated habitat; material: faeces | place: United Kingdom | collected 2010/2012 ... | reverse complement strand
CATCAACATCATCCATTTCGGCCTCATCATCTGCTTCAACATGATGGTCGGTCTGTCCACGCCGCCGTTCGGCATGTGCCTGTTCATCACCTCGGGCATATCCGGCACGCCACTCAAGGATATCATTCGGGAGATCTGGTGGCCGATCATCGTCATGCTGATCGTGCTCGCCGTGATCACCTACATCCCCGACGTGGTGCTGTTCCTGCCAAAGCTCACCGGTATGATGGCCTGATATAAAAAGGAGGTCCAAACATGACTTTTGCGATCCATGAAGGCGTATGGCCGGTAATGATCACCCCGTGGAAAGAGGACAATACGCCGGACTTCAAAGCGCTCGAGGCGCTGGCGAACTGGTATGTGGAAAAGGGCTGCGACGGCATCTTCGCCGTTTGCCAGTCGAGCGAGATGCATTATCTTTCGGCGCAGGAAAAGCTGGACATCGCGCGCTGCGTATCGGAAGCCGCCGCGGGCCGGCTGCAGATCGTCGCCTCCGGCAACACCGAATGCAGCCGCACCGAGCAGTACCGCCAGATCGAGGACATGATGAAGATCCCCGGCATCGGCGCGTATGTGCTCGTGTCCAACCGGATGGACATCAAAAACGAGGGCGAGGAAGCCTTCCGGAAGAACGTGGACGACGTGCTTGCCGCGTTCCCCGAGATCTCGTTCGGCATTTATGAATGCCCGATGCCGTGGAAGCGTCTCCTTACGCTGGACTTCATCCGCGACTACGCCCCCGGCGGCCGTCTCGTGTTCATCAAGGACACCTGCTGCGACTATGAGCTGATCCGCCGGCGGCTCGAAGCCGCCAAAGGCACGCCCATGAAGCTCTTCAACGCCAACTGCCAGTCGTGGTACGACAGCTACTGCCACGGCGCCGGCGGCTACAGCGGCATCATGGCAAACTTCCACCCCGACATTTACAAGTACTGCGTCACGCACAAGGACACCGACCCCGAAAAGGTGCAGCACGCGAACGATTTTCTGACCCTCGCGGGCATGATCGAGCGCACCTGCTACCCGGTGAGCTGCAAATACTATCATCAGCTCGTCGGCGTCCCCATGTCCACCTACTGCCGCAGCGCCGATCCGCACCGGCTGGATAACGCCGCGAAGGAAGAGGTCGAAGCGCTGATCCGCATGGAAAACCACATCCGCGAAGAGCTCGGCATCGGCTGAGCGCGCAAAAACCGCATAAAAGCAGCCTCGGCCTTAAGGCCGAGGCTGGTTTTTGTTTCATGGGGTATTCTTCACCGCGGTCTCGCATCACTTTTTCCGCGGCGTCTGTCCGCGCCGGCGCTTGATCCAGCGCTCGTATCGGATGCGTTTGTCTTTACCCGGTCGGAACAGCAAAGAGAGAACGGATGTCCATGCCGCGTTGAAAAAAAGTATGAAATATGCCGCTCCCGTGCTGATTCCCACAGACGCCTTCGTACAGTGTACAACATAGCACACCAGCATTGCCGCAGGATGCACGGCAAGAATAACAAAATAAAGAACAAGAATGGCCTTAGGGATCTCCTCCCGAAAACGACTGTATAAGAGCCACTCCTTTACCGTTTCGTCCTTTTTTCTCTTTTTCAGTGCGCTTCTATTTAGCTGGTAATCCAAAATACCGCTAATATTCGAGCGAATGATAACAAATGCAACAGGATAGAATAGCAGAATGGCTTTGAGGTCATTTATAGCGCTGACCGCATTATTCAAACGCATATCGATAAAACCTCTTGAGCGTATCGGACACGATATTGTCCTCCTTGACGTTCAATGTTGCGGGACTTCACCGCGCCGCGGCGCTTATTCAAACTCGCGCAAAACCTGAAGCCAGATATCCTTTTCCAAAGTGATCGCTTCACGAATGCACTCATTCAGCATAGACCGAAACAATCTATCTTCGTGATACCGTTTCAGCCGCCGGTAAATGCATTCTGCGCCCGGCCAGTTCATATCCTCCAGCCACTGAAAAAGCCGGTCCAGATACGGACGAAGCTCCTCATCGGAGCGCTCCGATAAAATCAAAGCGCAATTATCCCAGACATTTTTGTTGTATTTTCTGTCGCACGGCTGGATAAACACGTTGATGCAGGAAACCTCCCGCGCAAGAGCCCGGCCTTCCTCCTGCATATTCTCGGGATTGTTCCAATCGAGAAGGCCCATTATATAGTCAATATTTACCATTATGTAGTACTCCTTCCATATCAGCTAAGTTATTTTATTTTTGTAGAAACAGAAATCAATGCTACTGTCCACACAGAAGACGAGCCTGCTTGTCGCCAGTCAGTCACTGTACCTCCAAGAGGGTAAACACTGACATGAGCAGGTCCATCTATGACAGCTAGAAGAACACCCGTGCTGTTCACTGCTTCAATGGTTGTTTGCCATGAATTTGGTTGAGGTGTCAGCCCAAAGGACAACCCAGAATTTAGTTTTTCATCCATTCTTGTAGGGACAAGGTTACCCGGGTTCGTACCACGATAGCGATAAATATAAATAGGTGTTGATGCTGTTGCCGCTTTTTCCTCAGCCTTTGAAGAACTTTGACATGCGTGGTCTACACTATAAGCAAGAACCCCTACTGTGAGCGCCATAACTCCAGCAAACGCAAGTATATCAGCAAACGGTAGAGGGCCATCCGCTAAAGCCACGCCAGCACACCCTGCATACGCCGGAGTCAAACTCGACACGGTATTTTGGGCTTCCGCAAGTACAGTATCAAGGAAACTCAGAATATCCGAGAAGAAATACCCACTAGGGTCAACATGTTTTAACGGGTTATTTCCGCAATAGGAAAACAAGTTAAATCCGATTGTACCGGCTTTTCCATTCAGCAAAGAGTCCCCATTAACAAATCTGCCAACGGCGGGATTGTAATAGCGGCTTTGGAGATAGTAGAGGCTTGTCTCCGTGTCGAAGTAGTAACCTCTGTAGCGGATAGGGTTGGATGCTGCGAGGGAGCCTTCGGATGTCAGAACGTTGCCCCAGGCGTCGTAGGTGTAGGAGGCCAGTATGGTTCCGTCGGCAGAGATGACTCTCTCGACGTCGCCCTGCTGGTTCTTTACGAGGATGCACTCGGTCTCGGCGTCAGCGGTTTTATAGGTATAGCCTATCAGCTCGCCGCCGGAGCTGTAATGGAAGTAGAATGCATCGCTCGCGCCCACGTCCGCCATGAGTTGGCTGCTGTTCCAGATGTAGCGGCGGGTGCTGCCGTTCACCGTCTTTTCGGTGCGCAGTCCGGCATCGTTGTACGAGAAGGAGAGCGTCGTGCCGTCCTTCTGCATGGACGCAAGCTGCCGCCCGCCCTGCCAGCTCATCCCCCAGCCGCGGTAGTTCGTTGGGTTCCCTACGCCGTCGTAGGTTATCGCTTCGCCGTTGTAGGCAGTGAGCAGATCGCGCCATGCGGCGTCGCCGTAGGTATAGCTTACCGTGACGGGGTTGGACGTCTGCCCGTCCGCGTAGTCGTACTCCGTCTTGGAGAGAATGTTCCCGCCGAGGTCGTAGGCATAGTTCCACGCCTTGCCCGCCGCGGTATTGTGCTCCCAGACGAGCTGGTTCAGGCTGTCGTAGGCGTAGGTCGTTGTGCCGTCGCTTAGGATATTGCCGTTCGCATCGTAGGTATACGAGTGCGAGATCGTGTTCCCGCCGAAGCTGCTCGTCAGGGACGAGACCTGCGTCGTCGTATGCTCGGCGTCTATGTCGCGGTAGGCATAGGACGTGGAGAGAACGGTATTTCCGCTGTTCTGGACGGTCTTGCCCGTTACGCGGCTGTAGCCGTCGTACGTTATGGATTCCGAAACGCTGCCGTAGGTTGTGTTAGTCGGACGATGGTCATCGTCATACGAGTAAGCGTAAGTATCCGTCCGCAGCGTGCCGTTGTTGTTTACGCGCGTGGTTATCGCCGTGACGTTCTGGTCGGCGTCGTACGTCCACGCGATATCCGAGATGAGGTTCGTCCCGTCCGTCACGACGATGCGCGTCAGGCGGTCCATGGCGTCATAGCCGTAGTACTCCGCCGTCACGAGCGTTTCGCCCGTTATCGCGCCGTTTTCGAGCGTGAGAGATTTCTTCTCTATCTTGCTTATCTGCCCGCGGGAATCGTAAGTATACGCATAGCCAATGCCGCCGGTATCCGAAAGATTCGTATACCGCCGGAGCAGATCGTCCGTCTGCGCGTCGTAGTCGTATTTCCACCAGAGGCCGTTGCCGTAAAGCTGCTGCGCCAGCGTCCACGCGCCGGTGTTGTACGAATTGGATACCAGCGTCCATGTCTCGCCTATCTTTACCGCCGTGGAAAGTCCGGCAACGCCATACGAGAAGTTGTACGTTGTGGAGGAATCTCCGCCCGAGTGCGAGAGCGAGGTCAGGTAGTCATCCGCATACACGCTCGAAACGCTGCTGCCGTCCGCACCGGTAACGCCCGTCTGCCGCCGCATCGAATCGTAGCTGTAGCTCGTTACGGCGTTTTTGGCGTCTGTTACGGCGGTCACTATGGAACGATCCGTGTCGTTCGTGTAGGTGACGGTGTTCCGGTCGCCGCCGGTCGTGGAGGCGAGCATGTTTCCGTCCGCGGTGTAGGTGCTGTCCGAACGGATCGCCGCGCCCGTGTCGTTCTGCGGCCGGATCGTCACGCTCGTGCTGTTGCCGTAGGCGTCGTACCCGTAGTCCGTCTGCAAGCCGGTGGCCGTAATCGAGCGTGTCAGCTGGTGGTTATCGTTATAGGTATACGAATACTGCCCGCCGCCCGGCATCGTGATCGTCGCCACATCGCTCGTACCCTCGACGTAGGTATACGTGGTCGTCGTGCCGTCCGGATTCTTTACGGACGTGAGATTGCCGTCATCGTCGTAGGTGTACACATAGTCGAACGGTTCGCGGAAGAGCTGCGCGCCGTCGAACCACGGTCAGGAAAAATCAGAACTCTCATTAAGTTTGATTGAAGAAAAAAAATCTGGTTGTTTCAGTTTAGGGAGCTGATTGCAAAAGTTCAACAGCAATCCATATTCTGTGCTTATGAAAAAGCAGCAGTTGTGATTGTCATATCCTCCGTCGTCGTCCAATTCCATATACAATTCTACGAAAATATGTCCCAGCCTGTCTTTTCGCAAAAAGCGCAGGGATAGGCAAGCTGGAGAATCATTGCCTCTTTTTCCGCTTACCCAACAGGATTCTTCAACTGAACCATTCAAAAACCGTGTTATTTGGCTAGACAAATCATCAATTAACGAATTCGACAAATATACTGCTGAGGTTGCGGTAATAATTGGCGAAGAACCTATAATTCTATATTCTGCGAAATCTATGTCTTGCCAAATTTTCTGTATACTTAAATAATCATCCATAAAAACACCCCTATAATTATTAATAATATTAATAAGGAATTACTTAAACTTGAAATCATCGAACACATTCAGGATTTCATTATAAACATAATGAATATTAATTTGCCCCTGAGATGTTTTGAAAAGTTGTTGCATTTTTACCCATCCTTCTGTTGCAGGCCAACGAGGATCATTTAACGCAAAATTTGTTAACGGCTGACCGGCCGATGGATTTGATTTAACCTGTTCCATAGCGAGTTGCTCATTCAAATTGCGCGGAACAGTTCTGCCCGTAGAGCCTCGAGATACGAATTCACTTGGACTTGTTGTAGTTGTTGCTTTACTTCCTAAATATGCCCCAACAGCACCAAGTGTTCCCCCTCCGACAGTGGCTGCCACTGTACCCCAATTACCTTGGTCAACAAAATCCTTCGGGGATTCTGAACTGGCCGCTGCTGTAACTGCCGCTGTACCAAAAGCAACCGCCGATCCGATAAACGCCGATGCGGTAACAGTAGCCGCTGCCGACGTAGCCGCCATGCCGCTTCCAACCATCCCGACAGCCATCGCTGCAGCTGCAAAACCTCCGCATGTAACAACCGTTGCAATAGCGCATGCCGCAACAACCGCAGCGCCGATTGCCCAGTGCCACCATGCTGTCCCGTTGGCATCGGTGCGACTAATCGGGTTATTCCCGCAGTAAGCAAACAGATTCAACCCCGTCATGTCATTAAACGCCAGCTGATTGTCTACGTTAATGAATCTGCCAACGGTAGGATCGTAATAGCGACTCTGGAGATAGTAGAGGCTTGTTTCGGTGTCGAAGTAGTAGCCTCTGTAGCGGATGGGATTTTGCTGGGCAAGGATACCTTCGGCGGTAAGAACGTTGCCCCATGCGTCGTAGGTGTAAGCGGCGAGGATTGTTCCGTCGGCAGAGATGACTCTCTCGACGTCGCCCTGCTGGTTCTTTACGAGGATGCACTCGGTCTCGGCGTCAGCGGTTTTATAGGTATAGCCTATCAGCTCGCCGCCGGAGCTGTAATGGAAGTAGAATGCATCGCTCGCGCCCACGTCCGCCATGAGTTGGCTGCTGTTCCAGATGTAGCGGCGGGTGCTGCCGTTCACCGTCTTTTCGGTGCGCAGTCCGGCATCGTTGTACGAGAAGGAGAGCGTCGTGCCGTCCTTCTGCATGGACGCAAGCTGCCGCCCGCCCTGCCAGCTCATCCCCCAGCCGCGGTAGTTCGTTGGGTTCCCTACGCCGTCGTAGGTTATCGCTTCGCCGTTGTAGGCAGTGAGCAGATCGCGCCATGCGGCGTCGCCGTAGGTATAGCTTACCGTGACGGGGTTGGACGTCTGCCCGTCCGCGTAGTCGTACTCCGTCTTGGAGAGAATGTTCCCGCCGAGGTCGTAGGCATAGTTCCACGCCTTGCCCGCCGCGGTATTGTGCTCCCAGACGAGCTGGTTCAGGCTGTCGTAGGCGTAGGTCGTTGTGCCGTCGCTTAGGATATTGCCGTTCGCATCGTAGGTATACGAGTGCGAGATCGTGTTCCCGCCGAAGCTGCTCGTCAGGGACGAGACCTGCGTCGTCGTATGCTCGGCGTCTATGTCGCGGTAGGCATAGGACGTGGAGAGAACGGTATTTCCGCTGTTCTGGACGGTCTTGCCCGTTACGCGGCTGTAGCCGTCGTACGTTATGGATTCCGAAACGCTGCCGTAGGTTGTGTTAGTCGGACGATGGTCATCGTCATACGAGTAAGCGTAAGTATCCGTCCGCAGCGTGCCGTTGTTGTTTACGCGCGTGGTTATCGCCGTGACGTTCTGGTCGGCGTCGTACGTCCACGCGATATCCGAGATGAGGTTCGTCCCGTCCGTCACGACGATGCGCGTCAGGCGGTCCATGGCGTCATAGCCGTAGTACTCCGCCGTCACGAGCGTTTCGCCCGTTATCGCGCCGTTTTCGAGCGTGAGAGATTTCTTCTCTATCTTGCTTATCTGCCCGCGGGAATCGTAAGTATACGCATAGCCAATGCCGCCGGTATCCGAAAGATTCGTATACCGCCGGAGCAGATCGTCCGTCTGCGCGTCGTAGTCGTATTTCCACCAGAGGCCGTTGCCGTAAAGCTGCTGCGCCAGCGTCCACGCGCCGGTGTTGTACGAATTGGATACCAGCGTCCATGTCTCGCCTATCTTTACCGCCGTGGAAAGTCCGGCAACGCCATACGAGAAGTTGTACGTTGTGGAGGAATCTCCGCCCGAGTGCGAGAGCGAGGTCAGGTAGTCATCCGCATACACGCTCGAAACGCTGCTGCCGTCCGCACCGGTAACGCCCGTCTGCCGCCGCATCGAATCGTAGCTGTAGCTCGTTACGGCGTTTTTGGCGTCTGTTACGGCGGTCACTATGGAACGATCCGTGTCGTTCGTGTAGGTGACGGTGTTCCGGTCGCCGCCGGTCGTGGAGGCGAGCATGTTTCCGTCCGCGGTGTAGGTGCTGTCCGAACGGATCGCCGCGCCCGTGTCGTTCTGCGGCCGGATCGTCACGCTCGTGCTGTTGCCGTAGGCGTCGTACCCGTAGTCCGTCTGCAAGCCGGTGGCCGTAATCGAGCGTGTCAGCTGGTGGTTATCGTTATAGGTATACGAATACTGCCCGCCGCCCGGCATCGTGATCGTCGCCACATCGCTCGTACCCTCGACGTAGGTATACGTGGTCGTCGTGCCGTCCGGATTCTTTACGGACGTGAGATTGCCGTCATCGTCGTAGGTGTACACATAGTCGAACGGTTCGCGGAAGAGCTGCGCGCCGTCGAACCACGCTTCGTTCCCGTTGTTCTCATAGACGAACGCATATTCCACGCTCGTATAGTCGCCGGTGGCAGTGAGCTTACCGGAGAGGAACTGCCAGTAATGCACGTCCTCATTCACGGGGACGTAGCTCGTTCCAGCGGCGGTCGTGCCGTTATAGAGCGTTACCGCAATGCCCGCCCGGCGCGGGTAGTCCGTCCGGGTCTCCATGGACGCGCTGTCCAGAGGAACGGTCGCCGCCTTCGCCCAGCCGCCGAACGTGAAGATATCCCCCGCCGTGCCGGAGACCGTCACCGTCTGCGTATACCGCTTCGAGACCATCCCCTTGCCCGTCAGGTGCAGCGCGTTCGTATCCAGTCCGCCGCGAGTCTCCCCTGCGGCGTTTTCCACGTTCACCGCTCCGTCTGTGCCGCTTGTTGCCGTGCCGGTCCATGTGCCGGAGATGTCTGCGGAGATGTCGCCGTTCGAGAGGAGGTTGACGTGGTCCACGAGCGAGATCGTCTCGGACGTGTCCCCGATCTGCACCGTTACGGACGTGGTGTCCCCTGTCCGGTACGCGCTCTGGAGGCGGGAGCTCGAAAGCAGCTGGTTGGCGCGATTCGAGGCGCTTTCGTCCTGTGCGTACCGCCCATACAGCGCCTGTCCCGCGCTGTTGTACACCGCCGTCGTGTTGCCGAAGTTGTTGAACTGGTAGATGACGTACCGCCCGAGGTTGTCCGTCACCTTCGTCGTGTTGTCGCCGTAGGCGAATGTGAGAGACGTTACGCTCGTGTTTTTGGACGTATACGAAAGCGCCGTCGTGCGCGCGGGGCTGGCGGACGAGCACGAGACGGAGAGCGTATCGCGGCTGCCGTCCGCGTTCTCGATGTCCGAGGCGGAGGTCATGATGTGCGCGCCGTCCCAAGCGTACGTTACGCTCTCCCCGTCATGATAGGTGACGGAGGCGAGGTCGCCCGCCGCGGTATACGCATACGTCACCGTCTCGATGGCGTCCGAACCCGCGCCGGTATAGGTGAGCTGCGTGAGGCGGCCGTCTGCGTAGGTGAAGGCATAGTGCCGCCCCGCGCCGTCCGTGAGGGCCGTAACGCGGCTGCCGTCCGACGTGATGCTTATGGCGTTCCCGTAGGCGTCCTTTACGGCGGTGAGCTGTCCCGCGGACGAGAACTCCATGGTGTTGCTCTTCTTGTCCGTGATGGTGTATCCGCTGTCGGAGACCGTCAGGGTATACCCGTACCCCAGCTCGTCCTTCCATACGCCGTTCGCGGAGACAAAGTACTTCTCCGTGCCGTCCCCGTCCGTCCAGCGGTAATAGCTCGTGCCGGAGACGGTGCATGCCTCGATGCTCTGCGCGTAGTTGCTGCGCCAGCCGTAGCCGTATCCAATATCATTTGCTCTGGCGGCGAGACTGTAGCAGAAGCCCGGCGCGGCGCTCATCCGGCTGCCGCCGTAGCTCATGTCCGTGCGGCTGAGAAGGTAGTTGCCCGAGAAGTCCTGCACATACGCCGTGCCCGCACGGCCGAGGCTCTGGGACGTGTAGTCCCAGCACTCTTCGAGGCCGCTCGTGTTGATGTAGAAGATCTCCAGCTTGGGATAGCGGTTGTTGCCGCTGTTTTCCTTTGCGTAGTAGTAATACCAGCAGTAGGTGCTCTCGTCCATGGACTTTATCATAAGTCCGTTGTTGAGCTCTCCGGCGTACCACCCGCGCGCCGCGCGGGTGATGTCGAAGATGTTATAGCCCATGCGCCGGTTGTTGTTGAGCTTGAAGTCGAGCGCCGTCTCGTCGCAGGCGGGCTGATTGTTCCAGGAGATTTCCGTATAGTCGAGCCGTTCGGCGGCGGAGACCGGATAGATGCTGCTCTCGAGCGTGCCGGGGACCTTGGAGCTGAACTCGCAGTAATAGTGCAGCTTGGCGCTTATAATGACGTCCGAGCTGCCGATGGAGGGCAGGTCATTGATGCGGATGAACGTGCGGCAGGTGCCGCTCGTTCCGGCGTTGCCGACGATAAGATTATTCGTATAGGGATAAGAGTAGCGCGCTCCGGCAGTAGTGACATAGCAGTCCTCGAAGCTGGAGGTGCTGAGCATGGTATAGATCGTGGGGTCGAGCGTCACGGGCCAGCTGCGCACAGAGTCGGAAAGCCAGTCATGGTCCGGGCGGCAGACCATGGCATATTCGCCGGTGTTTAGCGTATACAGCTCGACCGCGACATTGCCGATGAGCCCGTCCGCGTCGTAGAGGTACGAGGGCGGGATATAGAAGATGATCTCGCCGTTCTCGTCCGTGAAGTCGATGCTGCCGTCCTCGTGGAGCTTGGGCGTGAGTCCCGGCGCCGCGATGGTGGAGGAGTAGACCTCCGACGTAGAAGCGAGGCTTTGGAGGATATAGCTTTCTTTGAGAGAGTTGCTCTGGAGGTCGTAACGGATGTCTGCGCCGCCGTATACGCCCGCATAGGTGACGCTGCTTTCGGTATGCACGGCGGTCATGCGAGCATTCGCGCCCGCGGGCGTTTCCGGTGCGGACGACACCGCGGACGACGACGACGCGCCGTCCGGACGGAAGTACAGGGTATATCCGCGGTGCGTCACGGCGATGCGGTTCGTATCCGTGAGCGACGTGGGGAACGTCACGGAGAGCGCTCCCGCGGCGTTGCGCAGCGCCGGTTCGGTGATATCCAGCGTTTCGCTGTAGTCCAGCGCTGCGTCCACGGAAGCCGTTCCGGCAGCGTCCGTAATGCCGCCGCCCTGCTCCTCGCTCACGACCGCGCCGGTCGGCACGCCCGCATGCGCGGCCACGGTATACGAGGCCGTGGTCTCGTTCAGGCGGTTGTCGATGTCCTGCCACGCGCCGTTCTCCTCGTAGTGCACGGCGCTGGGGTACACGACCGCCATTTTGGCCCCGTTTTCCAACGTATACTGTTTCGTGAACTCCTCGCGCAGGGAGGTATCTTCCCCGAGCACGGCGATCTCGTCCGCCGCCACGGCGTCCGACATATCCACCGGCTGGAAGCTTTCGTTCGTATAGGAGGCATCCCCATCCGCCGCCAATGCCGTTACCGGCAAAAGCTGGAACAGGAAAACCACCGAAAGAAACAGGCACAGGGCTTTTTTCAGACGAGACATGGTTTGTCCCCCTTGATACAAAAATGACACAATGTCGCAGATCGATAAAATTGCATAATTTCATCGGGTTTACGGACTTCGTGTCTGGGAAAATTATATATGTTCAGATTTGCTTTTGCAAGTAAAATGTTTATCATCGGGGGCTCCGGTCAAAAAGGGGAATGCACTCTTACGATCTTATCTAAACGCCAAAAGCGGAACGACGTATAACGCCGTTCCGCTTTTGCCATCCGATTTGCCGCCGGGAGAGAGGACCGGCTGCGGGCTGGACGATCGCCCAAGAAAGGGGAGAAATGAGAGGGAAAGAAATAATTGGAGGTTTTGTCTGTCTTGCTTCGTCCGACTGTCTGTATATTACCGGAAATCCCCCGAAGTTTCCTAAACAGACTGTGTTATTTCTGAAAACAAAATGTGAACGACGCGGAGGGCGTGTATAAATTCTTTTCGTACCGGTAAAAATACCCTCGAATCCCAAATCGAGGAGGTTAACCATGGAGGAAAAGAAAGGCTTCAGCAAAAAGCTGAATGCGTTCTTTGCCGGGAAGGGCTTCTACATAGTCCTTCTTCTGTGCGCCGTTCTGGTCGGGACTTCGTTCTGGCTGGTTGGGCGCGGAAGCAGGGCTGATGTAGAGCGCGATCCGGTCAAGGAAACGAACATCACGGCTTCGGCGCAGGAGACCGCGCCGCCGCAGGGCAGCATCCCCGTTATGAACACGGAGGAGGACGAGCGTCTCCCGCTCGGCACGGGCGTCCTGCCCGCCGCGGAGGGCGAGGAGATGCCGGAGGCGCAGGCCCCCGCCGTGCAGGAGGAGATGCCGGACGTTCCGGTATCGGTGAACGAGAGCGCTCCGCAGTTCATCCGTCCGGTAAACGGCGTGCTGCTTCGCGGCTTCAGCGCGGAGGCGCTCTCCTATGACCGCACGATGGCCGACTGGCGCGTCCACCGCGGCTGGGACATCGCATGCGCCGCAGGCGAGCCGGTGCTTGCCGTATCCGGCGGCACGGTGACGGCGGTGTATGAGGACGATCTTCTCGGCACCGTTGTGGAGATCGACCACGGGAACGATGTCGTGAGCGTGTACGCCAATCTCGACGTCTCCCCCGCCGTCGGCGTCGGGCAGACGGTTTCCTGCGGCGACACGGTCGGCGCCGTCGGCACAACGGCGCTCGCCGAATCCGGCGAGGAGGCGCATCTCCACTTCGCCATGCGGCGCGGCGGCAGCACCGTTGATCCCGCCGAATATGTGCCGGAGACCTGAGGCGGAACTTTTTTCGGGCGGCTGCGTCTTATACTAAGACGCAGCCGCTTACTTTTTTCCGCCGATTGACGAGCGGCGGCAAAACGGCTATACTTATGATTTGATATATTGCTGTACCGGGAGGACGCCATGCATCCGATCACAAAGAAACAGAAAATACAGTACATACTCGCCGCCGCGGGCTTTGTCCTGCTGGCGCTGGCGCTGCTGTTTCTGCTTTTGCAGGGTCCGTCCGGCGGGAAATCCGACGCGGACGCGGCACCGACGCCAGAAGTGACCGCCGCCCCCAGTGCCTCCGCCGGTCTCACCATCGCCGGAGTGGATGTCGATCCCGCGGCGGACAGCTTTGAGCTTGCCGGAAAGACGCTCTCCGCCGGGGACTGCGCCTCCATCGCCTCGCTCGGAAATCTCACGACGCTCTCGCTTACGAACTGCAATATTTCGGACGTGCATTTTCTTGCAGGACTTACGCAGCTGCGCACGCTCATTCTCTCCGATAACGCCATGGCGGACGCTTCGCCGCTCGCCTCGCTCTCGCAGCTTCGCACGCTGTATCTCGACCGGAATCCGGTCGCCGACCTTTCCGTCCTCTCGCCGCTCTCTGCACTCACGACGCTCTCCATTCAGGGCGTGGAGATCGCGGACTATGTACTCGAAGACCTGCAAAAAGCGCTGCCCGGCTGCCGCATATTCAGCGACAGCGTCGTGAAGGGCTCGCGTCCGGTGTCTCTCGGCGGGCTGGACTTCACCGAATCGGTCGAATCGCTCGACCTTTCGGGCCGCGGCATCACGGACATTTCCGCGCTCTCCGGCTGCTCGGAGCTGCGCGAGCTCAATCTCTCGAACAACCCGATCGCCGATATCTCCACGCTCGCCCTGCTGCCGAAGCTCACCTCGCTCGATCTGAGCTCCACGGGACGGAGCGATCTCGATAACGAGCTTCTCTCGTCGCTGCGCTCGCTCTCGTACCTGAAGCTTGAAAACAACGACGGCGTCACCGCCGAGGGCATCGACGCGCTGCAATCGGCACTGCCGAGCTGCCAGATCGTCCATGAGCCGAAGTACTACACCGTCGTTTTCGGCGACCAGTCCTTCTCGTCGGACGCCTCCGATATGACGGTGGACGCGCTGGGACTCACAACGCTCTCCGGCATTGAGAAATTCCACCGGCTGCGGCGGCTGAGCGCCTACGGCAACACGCTCACCGACCTCGCGCCGCTCGCGGAGCTGTTCTCCGTGGAGGAGCTGCAATTGGGCTACAATAACCTTTATGATCTTTCCGCCCTGACCGGCCACACGGCGCTGCGGCGTGTCATTCTCGATCACAACGCCCTGCGCGACATCACCGCGCTCTCCGGCTGCACCGCGCTTGAGGAGCTCGATCTCAGCTATAACGACCTGAACTCCCTTGCGGCGCTTCGCTCGCTCACGCAGCTTCGCACGCTGAACATCACCGGAAATCCGGCTCTCACCGCCGATATGGTGCGCTCGCTGCAGGAGGCTCTCCCCGCCTGCCAGATCATCACGGACATCGACCTCTCCATGCCGGAGCCGACGCCCGAACCTCCCGCGGAAACACCGCAGCCCTGACTGCATCGGTTTAAAAAACACAAAAACCGCCCATACTATGTGTATAACCTACATAGAAGGGCGGTTCTTTTTATGCATAAAAACGACAGGCTGCGGCCATGGGAAACAGCGCTGCTCGCGGCGGTGTGCGTAACGCTGCTCACCGGCGTGTGGGCACAGGGGCGGCAGAGCGCGCTTGCGGACAAGGTCGTGCGGCTGCACGTGATCGCCGCGTCCGACAGCGCGGAGGATCAGCGCGTGAAGCTTGAGGTGCGGGATGCGCTGCTCGCGTATCTTACGCCGCGGCTGGAAGCCGCGTCCGGCGCGCAGGATGCCGCAGCGGTGATCGCCGCGGCGTCGGGGGAGCTTCAGCGTATCGCGGAGACCGCAAGCGGCGGCAGCGCCCGCGTGGAGCTTGGGCGTGAAACGTACCCCACGCGGGAATACGAAACCTTCTCGCTCCCGGCAGGCGTGTATACGTCGCTTCGTATAACGCTCGGCGCGGGCAGCGGGCGAAACTGGTGGTGCGTGGTGTATCCTCCGCTCTGTACATCGGGCGTGGAGACCGCGCAGGAGGCCGCGGCGCTCTCGGACGATGACGTAAAGCTCATCACCGAAGACGGCGAGGGCTACATCCTCCGCTTCCGTCTGCTCGAATGGTGGGGCTCTCTCACCGGAAAGTGATCTCGGAATACCATTTCGGCACGAGCGTCTGGAAGAAATCGTAGTCGCGGATGATGCGCGCAGCGCGCGCTGCGGCGAGCCGCCGCCTTTTCAACCGAGAGCCCAACGCAGTGGGTCTCGTTTGAGGGCGTGTCAAAAAAACTTTTTGACGCACGCAAAAGGCACTCTCTTACGAGAGTGCCTTTTCGCATAATCAATACTGGTAATGGTGCGCGTCCTGCAAGACCATTTCCTTCACCTTCATGAGGCGTACCTTTGTGGAGTTTTCGTTCTCCTCAAGCTTCATGGAGATGTATTTGATGTTCTTCTGCAGATCGGGGATCATGACGTACTCGAGCGCATTTACGCGGCGGCGCGTCTTTTCGATCTCCTGTGCGAGAAGCTGCATCGTCTTTTCGACCTGCGCCAGCTCCAGCATGTCCTCGAACACGCCCGAGAGGGCGGTCATCGCATCGTCCAGCTCGCCGGAGGTCTGCGCGAGACCGTAGGGGAAGATGTCCCCTTCCTCGGCGGTTTTGGTCTGGAAATCGTAGACCGGGACGTTGACGCTCATGATGTTCTTGAAGCTCACATCGAGCGCCACGCTCTGCCGCGGATAGAGCAGCGCCTGCTCGAGCATTTCCGGCGACATGACCGCGCTCGCCACGCTCAGCGCGCCGAACGCTTCGGTCAGTCCCTGCTCGACCTTCGTGCGCAGCTCCTTATTGCGGCGGACAACGTCCATAAACTGACGCATCAGCTCATCGCGCTTGTCCTTGAGCAGCTTATGGCCGCGGGAGGCGGTTTTCAGTCGGCCCTTCATCTGGTTTAGCACCATTCGGGTCGGTGTTATGGTTGCCATGGGATCACCTCTTCCTTTCCGCGAAGCGCATTACTGCTGCTTCTTGGGAAGATACTTCGCAATGAACTCCGGCTTGATGCGCTTGAGCTCGCGCTCGGGCAGGATGGAGAGCAGCTCCCAGCCGATGGTGAGCGTCTCTTCAATGGAGCGGTTGGTCTCATTGCCCTGGGAGACATAGCGCTTTTCAAACTCTTCGGCGAACTTCGCGTAGAGCTTGTCGTCGTCGCTCAGCGCCGCTTCGCCCAGGATCGTCATAAGCTCCTTGGCTTCCTTGCCGCGGGCGTAGGCCGCGAACAGCTGGTTCATCGTACCGGCGTGGTCGGCGCGGGTCTTGCCGTTGACCTGCTGTTTCAGGCGGCTCAGCGAACCGAACGGCTCGATGCGCCCGTTCTTCAGATAGAACTGCCCCTCGGTGATGTATCCGGTGTTGTCGGGAACGGGGTGCGTCACATCGTCGCCGGGCATCGTGGTCACGGCAAGAATCGTGATCGAACCTGCGCCGTCGAAGTCAACCGCCTTCTCATAGCGCGCGGCAAGCTGACTGTAAAGGTCGCCGGGATAACCGCGGTTGGAAGGAATCTGCTCCATCGTGATCGCAATTTCCTTCATGGCGTCCGCAAAGTTCGTCATGTCGGTCAGGAGCACAAGCACGCGCTTGTTCTGGAGCGCATACTGTTCGGCAACCGCAAGACACATGTCCGGCA
>ERZ827088.3018-NODE-3018-length-16366-cov-10.270308_pt1 | contig 16366 bp, 8 predicted proteins | sample MGYA00519922_ERZ827088 | MGnify/ENA primary metagenome ERZ827088 (study PRJEB31778, sample SAMEA3449254) | human gut metagenome | biome: human gut; feature: human-associated habitat; material: faeces | place: United Kingdom | collected 2010/2012 ... | reverse complement strand
ATCTTGCAGAATTTTGACTTGAGCGTAACCTTTTCAGTTACAAACGAGTCGCACGCACATTCGTACCGGCTCCCATCTTCTGCGTACTGCCCATCAGGATGCGGACATCCCCTCGGCGCACCTTCTTGAACAGCTCCAGCTTCTTCGCTTCGGTATCTGCTTCGTGGATGAACTTGATTTCATCGGCGGGTACGCCACGGGCAATCAGCTTCTGTCGAATGTCGTCATAGACATTGAAAGAGCCGTCGTTTTTCGGCGTAGACAGGTCGCAGAAAAATAGCTGGGTCAACCGCTTCTCGCTGCCACGCTCCCAAGTTTCAAACATAGCGTCCACGCAGGCGTTGAGCTTGCTGTCCTCAAAATCAGGGAGCAACGGATTGATAAGCCGCTGGTCAAGTGCCAGCTTTCTGCCGTCGTTTGTGATCTTGAGCATATTATCCACTCTTGCATCAACCATACCGTTCCGCACCCTTTCGGCTCTTTCCGCAAGCCCCGCAACCATATCCCTTTGGATTTCAGAGGGCTTCACCGAGATATTGTGAAAGACCGCTTTCGGCACTGGCAGGTCAAGCATATCTGCCGTTTTGATGTCTGCGATTTCCTTGAACATCGCCATCAGCTCCGGTAAATTATAGAAGCGGGCAAAGCGTGTTTTGGCTCGGTATCCCGTTCCTTCGGGTGTAAGTTCTACTGCCGTAATGGTTTCTCCGAAAGTGGAAGCCCAGGCATCGAAGTGCTGCAAGTTGTTCTGAACAAGAGTGTTGTACTGCAAGTACCGCTGTATGGTGTAAAGCTCGACCATCGAATTGGAGATCGGCGTTCCTGTCGCAAACACTGTCCCACGCCCTCCGGTCAGCTCGTCCAAGTACCTGCATTTCATAAAGAGGTCGCTGGATTTCATCGCTTCGGTTTGAGCAATGCCGCCTACATTTCGCATTTTGGTAAAGAGAAATAAATTCTTATAGTAGTGGCTCTCATCAACGAAAAGCCTGTCCACACCCAACTCCTCAAAGGTTACGGTATCGTCCTTTTTGGATTGGTCGTTGAGCTTATCGAGCTTCTGCTTGACAGATTTCTTTGTGCGCTCCAGTTGTTTTACGGAGAAGTTATCTCCACGGTTCTTTTTCAGTTCCGCAATGCCCTCCGTTACCTCATCAAGCTGCTGTTCGAGGATCGCCCGCTGCCGTTCAATGGACATCGGTATTTTCTCGAACTGCGAATGCCCGATAATGATGGCATCGTAATCGCCGGTGGCAATTCTGCCGCAGAACTTTTTACGGTTCTTGGTTTCAAAGTCTTTCTTCGTTGCCACCAAAATATTGGCTGAGGGATAGAGCTGTAAGAACTCCGATGCCCACTGCTCGGTGAGGTGGTTGGGTACGACAAACAGGGATTTACTGCACAGTCCGAGCCGTTTGGACTCCATCGCCGCCGAAACCATCTCGAAGGTTTTCCCTGCGCCCACGGCGTGTGCAAGCAGCGTATTCCCGCCGTATAGGATGTGCGCCACCGCATTTCTTTGGTGTTCCCGAAGCTCGATTTCCGGGTTCATACCACTGAAAACGATGTGACTTCCATCGTACTCACGGGGACGCAGGCTGTTGAATTTCTCGTTGTAAAGGATGCAAAGCCGTTCTCTGCGTTCAGGGTCAGACCATACCCAATCCTGAAAGCCCTGCTTGATCAGCTCCTGCTTTGCCTGTGCGATTGCCGTTTCCTTCTTGTTCAGAATGGCTTTCTTTTTGCCATCTGCGTCCTCTACATAGTCGAAGATGCGGACATCCTTAAGGTTCAGTGTTTCCTCGATGATCTTATAGGCGTTGATGCGCCCCGTACCGTAGGTGCTGTATGCCTTCACATTGCTGCGGTCATAGGACTTGCCCTCAATGTTCCATTCGCCGGTATAGGCAGAGAAATGAACCTTGATGTTCCACTGTGCGTACCTCGGCGTACCCAAGAACTCAAACATAAACTGTTCGACAATTTCGGTCGGCAGCCAAGTAGCACCAAGCCGAACAGCGATCTCGCTGGCGGTCAGGTCTTTCGGCTGTACCCGTTCCAGGGCTTCCACATTGACGGTATAATCTTCGGGGTAAAGCTCCGCTGACTTTCGGGCGAGTGCCAGCTTTTCACGGACATTGCCGGAGAGGTATTCGTCTGCCATCAGGTACTTTGCCTGCGTGGAATTGCCGTACCCGTGCATCGGATTCAGGAAGATAACGCCCTTCAAGTCCGCAAAGATTTCTTCCTCGGTCTTGCCGGTCAGCTCGCACATATAATCCATATCCACACGGGCTTTTTCACCCATAGAAACGGCAAGTGCTTCGCTGGAGGTATCTACGGAAGTGACCGGGGTGTGTGGCTTGATGGTTCGCTTGTAGAATATATCCGCCTTGCGTTCAAGCTGCCCTTCATCGCCCAAGACCTCAAGAGCCGAGAGCAGAGAAAAGGAGCTGTCCTGCGAAAATGCGGAGATGTTGGCACGGCTGTTGATAAGTCCGTACTGCTTGGAAAAGGTATCATAAAGAGCGTTTAATCGCTCCTGCTCCGCTTTAATTTCCGAGTCGGGGTAATCCTCTGTCTGCAATTCAATCAGCTTTCTGACCGAATCACGGATGCGGATCATACCCTTTATGCGGTTCTCTGCGGTAGCGGATACCTCCACCGGAGCCATACGGCTGTTTTCTCGGAAGTAGATTCTATCGTCCAGCACCGTATAGGAGAAGTTGCGAACGGTGGGATCTGCGGGAATGGAATTGTCCTCCTCTGCAAGCTCATCCTCCACCTCATATGCGGTCAGCTCACCGTGAATATTGGAAACGGCTTCGCTGAGTTGCTCGGCAAGGTCTGCCCCCTCGTAAGGGACGCAGGTGGCTTCGGGACCGAAACGCCCCGACACCATTTTCATCTCTCCGAGTATCATTTCGGGATGCTCAACAAAGTAGCTGTTCATCAGGATACCGTTTTCATCTGTGCCGAGCTGTACCCAATCCGGCTCTATATCCACAATGCGGTCACGCTTTTGCAGAATAAGAATGTCCGAAACGACTTCCGTCCCGGCATTTCCCTTAAAGGTGTTGTTCGGCAAACGGATAGCACCAAGCAGGTCGGCTCGCTGAGCAATATACTTTCGGACAGCGGAGTTTTCCTTGTCCATTGTGCCTTTGCTGGTGATGAGAGCCATTACGCCGCCCGGACGGAGCTTGTCCAAGGATTTGGCGAAGAAGTAGTCGTGAATGAGGAACTTGTGCTTGTCGTATCGCTTGTCAGGAACCTTGAAATCCCCGAAGGGTACATTCCCCACAACGGCATCAAAGAAGCTGTCAGGGAGATTTGTTTCCTCAAAGCCCTGTGCGGCGATAGAGGACTTTTGATATAACTGCTGTGCGATACCGGCAGAAACCGTATCCAGCTCCACACCGTAGATCTTGCTTTCCTTCATTTCTTCGGGAAGCATACCGATAAAATGCCCGATGCCGCAGGACGGTTCCAAGATGTTTCCCTCACGGAAGCCAAGCTGTTTCATCACCTTATACACGGCATTGATAACCGTTGGAGGCGTGTAGAAAGCGGTCAGAGTGCTTTCCCTTGCGGAAGCGTATTCCTCCGGTGTCAGGATGTTTTTCAGCATCCCGAACTCTGTCTGCCAAGAACCGGCTCGCTCATCAAAGGCTTCGGGAATACCGCCCCAGCCAACATACTTGGAAAGAATGATCTGCTCGTCCGGTGTGGCGAAGCGGTTTTCTTCCTGACACCTTTTCAGAACGGTGATCGCCGCATAGTTGCGGTGGAAGCGTTCTTTCTTGTTGACCTCCTCGACCTCGTGAGAAGCAAGGTCAAAGGTATGACGGTCTGCCATTGGGATTTCGGGATGAATATCAAAGGTCTGCACCCGGCTTTTCTTCGGATGCTCCCAAACAGGGGTAAGAGGTGCTTCCACCTGTGCAAGTTCTTCCTCGGAGAGATAAACAAGGTCGTCAAAGGACAATGCTTGCAGTCCTTTTTCGGTCAGTTCTTCAATGGACGAATACTGCACACTTCGGACGACCTTGCCGTCTGCAAGAGTTTCGATGCGGAAATCCACAAGATTGACCCTTGCCTGTATTTCGTGCTTGTCGTCCTCAGTCGTGGTGTAGGCAACGCCGACATCAGTAAGATCGGTGTAGTCCGCACCATCCTCACGCTGATACTCCTCACGGCAAAAATCATCAATGAGATGCTTCGCCTTGTCCAGAGCATTTTCCGGCAAATACGGGCTGTCGATGATCTCAAAGCCCTTGGGCGGTGGGTCAAGCTGTGCGATAAAACCGTGCGGAATCGTGTTGCCGTCCTTGTCCTTATACAGAACAATGCTCATCGGCACACCGTAGTAGTTTTCCTCCTTGATGTCCTTCTCAAACTGATAAGGACTGGTGTACTCGATGCTTTCACCGACCTTGCCGTCCGTGCCGAGATAGTCGATCCTGCCGATAGGTTTGGACTCGACTGGAGCTTCCTTTGTGGTGGAAACCACGGTACGGGTACTGCGTTCGCCGTCCTCCAAAGCGTTGACCTCAACATCGTACCCTCTGTCGGTCAGCATTGTAAGGTAGGTTTCCAAGCGGTGCTGCGGAAATCCTACCATTGGGACACGAGTGTTGTGATCAACGGCACGGGTCGTCTGCGTCAAGTCAAGAGCAGTCCCGACGACCTCTGCGTCATCGGCATAGGCTTCAAAGAAATCACCCACCTGATACAGCAAAAGGCTACTCGGATTGTCTGCTTTGGTTTTAAGATACGCCTGATAGAACTCCGGCAAAGCAGCATCCTTTGGCTTTTCTCTTTCTGCCGTCTGTCTGATACGCTCCACAACGCTCTGCGGCAAGTCCTGCACATAGAAGGTGATCTCACCTTCGGGGGAGATGTGGGCAATGTTCTGATAGTCCCCATTGACCTCCACGGCACGGTTCCAAACGGTCAGTCCGCTGCCGAGATAACCCATCCCGATGTCGAACTCGACCGCCTTTTCTTCGGACTGTTTATTAGCGACCTTCAAATGGTCATTCAGTGGGTTCTCCTGCACCTTGCTGTCGAATTCAGCTCTCGTCATTTCCTTGTTGAAAAGCGGAAACTGCGTATCATAGAGCATTACACGCTCATCATCAAAGGACAGGATTTCATACTCGTTTGCGCCGAGATAGACGGTGCTGCCGAGGTGGTACTCATATCGCTCATTTTTCGGCTCCGTCTTTTCGGACGGTGCGGTAGACAAGATTTCTCTGTTCCTTCGTTCCTCGGCAAGTGCTGCACGGCGTTCCTCCTGCTTTTGCAGCCACTCAGGGTACTGTGCCTTTTCCTTGGGGTTCAGGTAACGGTCGAGTTTTATCAGCTCGGCAATACGCTTCTCCACCTGACTCCATTTCAGGTCGATATGAGGTTTATCACTTCCGATGCCTTTAGAAATACGGATGCCCTTGCCGTCGTGCTGCTCATCAATATTGGCTCCGACGATTACGGGATAAGCACCGCCCCAGCCGTATTCATTTTTCAAAAAATCTGCGTTTTCCTTTGCAGACAGGCTCTTTTGGAACTGCTCATAGATTCGCATTTTCCCCTCAGAGATGCCGCTGCCACGGGTGAGAACAGCGTCGATGATCTCCTGAGAGAAAGTAAAAGCAGAGGGCTTTCGTTCCTCTGCTCCTGCTGTCATCAAGCTCAACTGCCCGTCAATGGACGGCAGCGGCTTCATCGTGTCCTGCAACTCCCCAAGCAACCGCATCGCTTCAAAGTGCTGGGCAATTACGCCCCAATCATAGAAACTCTGTGCCGTGCGGGAGAGATAACTGCCCTCCCAAAGCTGCAACACATTCTGATAGGTCTTATAGCCCACACGCCGACCGTCACTCAGAATGACCTCGGTATAGTCGTTGTTGAAAATGCGCTTGATATAAGAAATACGGGCGTCCTCATCAGCGGTAGCTTCAAAGAATGCCCGTATCTCGTCTTTACTTGCTTTCAGGTGCGGCGTAGTGCCGAGAATTTCACGAACGGTATCGTCACCGCCGAAGAACGGCAGGCTTTTATCCTCGTGGCTTCGGTCGTAATAGTCTAAGCGAAGATTACCTCCGTCATCACGATCTCCTGCACTCGGCTCCGGATGCTGTTCATCTTCCGAACCCAACTCATCATATCCGTCGCTTTCAGGCTCTCCGTCACGCCCTCCGACGCCGCCATCTGCTCCGTCAGCATCTGTTCCATCTCGTTCGCTCTGCGCTCCGTGTCGTTCAGATGCTCGTTCAGGGCGCAGCTCGTCAGCAGGTTGTAGTAGCGTACCTTGTGATGCTCCTTCAGGAACTTCTTCCGCATCCGGGCGTACCTGCCCATCGACAGCTCCGGCTGCTCCGGCATTGTCAGATCGGGGAGCAGATAATCCCCCTGCATCGTGTAAGTGATCTCGTTCATCATCAGGACTCCTTTCGGTTTTTTCTTTGCCTACATTGTAATCGGCTTTGGTTTTCTCTGCAATTATGCGATTTTGACGGTCGAGGGCAAGAATGGTGCGGGAAATCTCCGCAAGTCCCATCTCCGCAATATCGCTGGTGGCATAGCCGAGGGCGTTCAGCGTGGCAGGCGTCGTAAAATTCACCACATCCCGAAGATCATCGGGTTCAAAGTATTCTCCGGCTTCAATGCCCAGGCGGGTCATCGTCATATAGGCGACGCTGTTTCGCACCGCTGTTTTGAAAATGTGGGTGATTTCTTCTTCGGATACGCCGTCTAAGAAGCTGTCCTTCACGCTGTAAAGAAGGTCGGTAAGATAGTCGGGGATGTTGTCCTCTACGGCATTTCTTGCCGCCGACTCGATGGCAACGGCGAGGGTTTCCTTGTCGTTCAACTCTCCGAAGGTGCTTTCCAGCGTATCGATCACCTCTGCCGTGTATTCGTCCCGCATTTGCCAAATGGGAACTCTGCGGGAAAAGCGGCTGGGATGCGTGTCGGAAATATCGAAGTAGTGGACAAGCCGCTGGCGGCGTTGGTCGGCATCCTCAAAAACGGCAATGCCGTGTGCTCCACGATTGACCCATCGCCCGAACTTTTGGTTCCAGTCGTCGATCTGAAGAACGGCGGTGGCGTCCGGTCGCTGAGCGTGAACCAAAAGTTGCTCATCAAAACGCAGACGGTAGTTGTAGCAGGCAGAGCGCAGAAACGCTTCCCAGCTTGCGGGGTTTGCAACGACCGTTTTACAGGTTCGGTTATACAGCTCCGAAATGAAGTCGTATTTTCGTGCCATCGGCGGACACCTCCTTATCGTTCATAGTCTTTTGGCTTGATAGCTTTGCCGTTCTCATCATAGCTCTTGGGTTTGGCGGCAATGGAGTCCCACCGGATCATAGAACCGGCGAGCATCGCCTGCTCCTGCGCCTTGCTGACACCCAGCTTTTCATTGAACTTGTCTTTAATTGCTTCGTTCTCCGCACGGTTCCCATCGTTAAAACTTGTGGCGGTATAGCCCTTTTGCCAGCGGTCGATTTGAATGACTTCGCCGGTAGACGGGAGTATGGAATAGCACATCGGAGGCAAGGGCGGCTCCATTGGAGCGTAGGTACAGCCGCCTTGCTCCATACGCTCGGCAAACTCGCAAATGTGAAAGAGATTGCGTCCAACCTCTGTGTGATAGCTATCAATATAGCGGCAGGGATAGCTTTCCGTCTTACCGTCACGGTCGGTCACAATGATGCGCTCTCCGTCCGGGATACGGAACAGCTCCTTATAGTGGCTGTCAATAAAGCGAATATCCCGGTTGGCTTCTTCGATGTGCTTGTCCAGCCATTCCTTTACATAGCAGAGGCAGTAGAAGTTATAGTCGCCCCTCGTTGGATTACAGCGAAGCACGAACGCATATTTCTCGGTATCTGCTCGGAAGCCGAACTCAGTGGTATAAGCACCCTGCATTTCGCTTTCCTTGTTCTCACGCCCATAACGCACCATCTGAGAACGGCTTTGAAGCAGTCCGTACTCCTCGGAGCGCAGGGCGTTGATTACATCGTCCAAGTCCTGCTTGAACTCATCGCTTTTCCATTGCGGTCGGGTATCAAACCAAGTGGTATAAAACTGATCGCCGCTTGAGCCGAAGTCCCCACGCAGATAACCGATATTGCCTGTCTGCTCTTGAAGCTGCGAGCTTTGAGCATAGGTGTATTTGCGTTCGGGAACGGTCAGCGGTCGCAGTGTGAAATCTGTCATTATCTTGCACCCCTTTCTTGCGGTGTTCGTTGTTTCGGGATGTCAAAGCCGTAAACGGCGGCGATCTCATCCCCAAGTCGCCGGGTCAGCCGGGTAATATCGGCTCGTGTGGCTTTGCCGTGATAGATTTTATCTCTCAGGTTCTCCATCTGTGTTTCGGAAACACCGTCTTTGAACACACGGTAGAGATAGTGATTTGTGCCGTCGTGATGAGTTGCATCGGCACGAAGATCGCCGTACTTATCTACATACCATTCGGTATAGTCGGTGTCGGCATACAGGCAATCTCGGATGTTACCGGAGGGGATGTCCTTGTAGCCCATCACTCTGCCGTTCCATCTGCCAATGTCGCCAATGACAATGATCGGCTGGGAAAGCTGAAGATTCAGGTTGACTCGCTCATCGGAGAGGTAGTCGTAATTGGTTTCCTCCATCCACTCATAGAGTGCCTGCTCATCATTCGGGTCGTCGTCCAGTTCATTCGCTTCAAGGAACTCCTTGTAGTCCTCTCGCCAGTCGTCCACATCAAGGTTTTGGTTGCTCCAAATGATGTGGCGGTCATTCGGTCGTGTCGCTTGGCTCATCTGCTCCACCTCCCAAGTATGAGAAAAGACGATTCTTTGCGACCTGCTCCTGAAGCTCGGTGATGACCGTCATATCCGGCACGGTCACATCGGGAATTTTCAGGATCGTCGGCAGGGTCAGCGCCTTCAAGTCTTTTTCGGTTTTACAGCCTGCGTCAAAGAGCTTTGCCAGCACCTTCATTTTCTGCTGCAAGCCCTGTTCGGCTGCGGTTTTCTTTGCTGCCATAGGTGTTTACCTCCTTATCGTTCATGCTCCTTTTGAGATTTCGTATATGGCTTTCTGTCGAAATCACTTTTCCCGACCTCACCTTGCCACTCGAATAGTTCATTTTCTCCCGGACAGTAGAGTTTGCCGTTGTCTGCACACACAAACAGATCACAGTTCTTGATGCTCGACTTCTTGTAGAACTCCGCATAGCTATATGAGGTTTTGCTCTCAGGACAATCCCTGCTCATAAAGCCAAGTTCAAAATCTCTTGCGGTATGAAGTGATATGAAGTCAAGGGTATTTTCGGCTTTTGTGAACAAGCGATATGGGCTGAACCGCCTGCCACCATACTCAAACATCAGCTTACTGCTTTGCGTATGCCGAAAAAGAATTGCTTTCTTTTCTGCCCAATCGGGCATACACTCCGGCTTTACTTCACCCAGCACATCCATACGCTCATAACGGGTATCCTTACCGTCATAGAGATTTCTGCAAAATACAGCGCTGCCACGGGCATTTGCAGAAGCACCGAAGCCGCCGGTTACAAGATAAAGCTGCCGGTCGGCTCTTTGATACTCCGGTTTGAGAACAGCTGGATTGATGGCGATGATTTTGCCGTTGATGTCGTTTTTGTAGTGGTCGGGGATACAGTCCGCCTCGGTGATAACCGTCACGGAAATATCCAGCTTTTCAACCTCTGCCCGAAACTGCTCGGCATCTTTTTTGATGCGTTCTGCAAAGAACAGGGTAGCATCAATGTAATCGTCGCCAACGGCACACTCGGTAAACTTTTCAAATATGTCGTTGCGCTCTCCGTAGCAGCAGAGGAAGCGTTCTCCGTTGCTATCCTGCTCGTTTTCGGCAAGGATGATTTCACGGGAGCCGATATTCACGGCACTGAGGACGGTGTAATCACCGACCATTCTTTTTTCATTTTCCATAGAAATCACCGCCATTAGTTCATAACATAGTTGGAATAAAGATGTTGCATCCTCTTTCGTGCTTTTCGGCATTCGGGAGAACAAGCCAATTCAGGGTGTTCAGACTGGATTTTTGCTCTCGTCCTACGGACGCTTTCAAAATGGGGCAGTTCGAGTTCCTTGTAGTTCTTCATCACGACCTCAAAAGGCATTTTTCCAACTGAGTTTTCATCGCTGTAAAAGCTGTTACACACGAGAAGATACAACATCATATCGTCGCTTCGTGCGTCAACATTGGTTTTGAGAATGAAAATAACCCTATCCTCAATCTTTTTGAGATGGTTCATTGCGTACCTCCTTGTGATATAGAAAAGGGGCGGAGTTTTTGCTCCGCCCCTTGGATAATCAGCTCACTTCTTGTTTTTCGATCTAATCTGCAAGAAGATAAAGCCGCCGATGATAAAGGCTACCAGTACGATAGCCACGATGGTTTTAGGTTCCATTAGTTACGATCCTCCTTCTTCTTTTTCTTAAATCCGATAACGCCGCACACAACGATGCCCACTGCGGACAGTCCTGCAAGGGCATAGAGCAGCGGCAGATTGGTGGCATCGCCGGTCTTAGGCGTATCACGCCGAACATTGTGCAGCTCCACAATGGTAGTGGAGCCGAGCTTGACCGTTGCCTTCTTGTCAGCAGGGATGACATACATCGAAGAAGCCGAGTTGCTTACCTCAGAAATGGTGTAGTCCCCGATGCGAAGCCCGTCAATGAAGATCTCACCCTTGTCGTTGGTTTCAAGGATAATGTCATAGCCATTTGCTCCGGTAATTCGGAAAGCGAAGCCCTTGACCTTGCCGTCAGAGGAGGTTTTAACAATCTTCAGGTTGCCACGCATCGCATCATTGATGAAGCCGACGCCTGCCTTGTTCTCCACCTCGTAGGTCTTGCCGTTGGTGTCGATCATCACTTCATACACGCCGGTATCAAGGACAAACCCCTCCGGCGCTTTGGTTTCCTTGACGAAGTAGCAACCATAGAACAGGTCATTCATACCGTATTCACCGATTTCCTTTTCGGTCAGTGTGCCGAGCAGTTCATCACTGTCGTCCAGCTTGCCGTTTGCGTTACTGTCCTTATAGACCTCAAAGGTCGCTCCGGTCAGCTTATTGTCAGGATATTCGGAATCCACCTTGGTCAGATGGATGTTTCCACGGACATACTTGTTGACGATTTCAATCTCCACGACCTGACCGTCTGCGTTGATCGTCACGGGATAGATGGTATCATCCAGTACGAAGCCGGCGGGCTGTTCGATCTCACGGAGATACCAAGTGCCGTAAGGGATGCTCTCAAAAGAAAAACTACCATCTTCAGCAGAAGTGGTAGTCATCAGAGCGTTTTCCTTTGTAAACTCGCCGTCATCCGTGCGGAACAGTCCAATCAGCGCACCGCCGAGAGCACTGCCGTTTTCATCGACCTTCTTGCCGGAAACCGAACCGTAGAGCAGATCATTTTCGATTGCCTTGCCGTCGTTAGCGGCAATCTTTACAGCCGCTGCATCCTGACCGACATACGCAAAGGTTACGGGATACTTGGTATCGGAGAGCTTGTAGTGACTGTCGGTGGCAAGCTCCTGCACATAGTAGCTTCCAAAAGGAAGGTCGGTCTTAACCTTTGCCGTTCCGTCCTCATTCAGAGAGATGATCTCAACAAGACCATTTGCGGGAATGGAGGTGCCGCTGGCAGATACAATTTCCTCGGCGGCAAACAGCCCAAAGGAAATGTTCTTCATTTCACCGTTATTGCCAATGCCGAAGTGCTCATTCTGCTCGATGGACTTTACAAGGCTGATTTCCACCTTCTGACGCTCGTTCTCGAACGAAGTCGCCGTTTCCGTTACGGCAACATTCTGACCGGCGTAAACAAGCTCGACGCAGTGAGGTTCCGGGTTTAGCACCATCCCGTGGGGTGCTGTGATCTCACGAACCTCATATTTGCCGAGATAGAGTTCACGGCTCACGGCTGTGCCGGTTGCATCGGTTGTAACGGTGTCCACGACCTCACCCTTCTGATTTCGGACAGTGCCGTCCTGCGTGATAATATCCTCTGCGGCGATGATCTCATAGACCGCACCGGGAAGTCCACGCTTTTCATACTGCGGCTGATAGATGGTGGGCAGTTCGTTTCCGCTTTCATCTACGCCGCCGATGACGGAAACGCCGAAGAACACCTCGCCGGTTTTTTCCACGGTGATGGTGCCTTTCTGTGCCATATTGGGCTTATCCACTTTTACTACCGTAACCCCGCTTTCTTCTGTGGAATTATCCTCCGTGACATCGAAGTACACGGGCGTTTCGTCGAGGACATAGCCGTAGGGAGCGTGTACCTCGACAATAGAGTATCCCTTTCCAAAGGACAGCTTTTCCGGCGTGACAAGAGAACCTTCTGCATTGGTGTAGAACACATCAATGGTGGTGGGCGTCGGGTAAGTGAAGGTCATTGTTACGGGGTTGCCGTCCGGGTCATAAATCTTAAATCCTGCACCGGCGTAAGGAATAGCCTTTCCGGTTTCTGCGTCCTGCTTCACGATTTTGATGAAGCTGTTAAAGGGGGCATTGTTGATAAGGTAGCGATAAGTCGCCCCATTCTGAGAAATGAACACATCAAAGTCGGGCATCAGCTCGCTGCCCTCCCAGCCGGAAACCTGATGGACGGTGTAGATGCCGTAAGGCATATCCTTGGTCTGTGCAAAGCCGTTTTCGTCACAGGTGAGATAATCACGCTCGGAAGCCTTTGCGCTATCATAGGAGCCTGCGGCTTTCAGATACACGGCAAACTCAGCACCATTTTCGGGTGTTTCGATCTGCGTTTCTCCGTAGGGTAGGAACCGGACGCCTTATCATATTTCTATGACAGGATTTCCGAGAACCTCCCTCAGAACCGTACGTACACCTTTCGATGTATACGGCTCCCCAGCCATTCCTAAAGCATTTTACAAAGTTCCATTATGAAGATTGACGTGGCAGTCATGGCATAAGACGAGCGTTTTGCGCTTCATATAGCTCATCAGCCATACCCAGTTAGGCATAGGCGTTCCACGTTTTCGGTATTTCTTCACAATGTCCTTAAGCTTCCTTACATGATGAATCTCCAAGGCACAATGTTCTGCTCCACATAATTCACATACATCACTGTTGAGCCTTTTCATTAACTGACCACCCTTTAATACCTGTCCGAATTGGTCGGAGATTTCTCCGGCAGGTCGGCTAACCTTTTTTAGACTGTCATTGAAGTAGGTCATCGTTTTAGGGCCTTCTTTCGTATTGTATCTGATACCAACAATACGCATGGTGCCAGTTCCATTTTTTCTGGGAACATCAATTCCATATTTCTGAATAACCTTTTTGACCGATGATTTTTCCTTTCGGGCGATTGTCTTAATCATGCTGAAATAGTGATAATACTGAAATGTGGATATTTTCGTGCTGACATCCGTTGCTAAGCAATAGTAATTGTAAAGCCCTCTGATTTCTGCGTTGTACTGACTGATAATTTCAATCACGGGCAGATTAACTCGTGCCCCCACCTGATAGGGTTTTCCCTTTTTAATGAACGGCTTGAGCTTTTCCCGAATAACATCTCCCGGCACAACTAACTGAATTGTACCGTTTACAGAGCGTTTCTTTCGACCGATTGAATCAACCACTTGCTTTGTGTTCTCTTGAGATTTTGTAATTTCGTATCCCAGAAAACGCACTCGTTTATCCGACAGATTGGTGATTTTCGTTTTTTCCCGGCTCAATTCAAGATGAAGTTCCTTTTGCATGAAACCTGCAATTCTTTCCTTGATTTCATTCGCTGTTGCCTTGCTGCCGATGATACAGACCACAAAATCGTCCGCATAGCGCACATATTTTACACGCTGATAGTTTTTATCCATAGGGTCTAAGGCAGGGATATTCTGCATTTGCCGCAGGTACTCATCCGCTTGTTCCTGATTGCCTTTCTTTTTTGCACGGTTTCGTTTGTATTGGAGAATCTGATATTCACGATATGGTCTCCGCTGTTTCCCTTTGGTGTATTCAGCAGATATTCCTTCCATGAACTTATCAAACTCGTGCAGATAAATGTTGGCCAAAATGGGGCTGATGATGCCGCCCTGCGGTGTTCCCGACAGCGAATTGTACTTCTGGTTGAATTCCAAATATCCGGCTTTCAGGAATTTCCGAATAAGCTCAAGAAATCTACCGTCATCAATCTTCTTCGAGAGTATCTTTAACAATATTTCATGGTCGATATGGTCGAAGCACCCGGTGATATCGCCTTCAATTACCCAGTTGGTTCCCCTACAGGTGCTTTTAATTTGATACAGTGCGGTGTGACAGCTTCTATTAGGCCGAAAACCGTGCGAATTATCGCTGAAAATTGGCTCGTAGATTGCCTCTAAAATCTGCCGTACTACTTCCTGTACCAGCTTGTCAGCAAAGGCAGGGATACCCAAAGGTCGCATTTTACCGTTCTTCTTGGGGATATATGTCCTTCGGACAGGTTTTGGTTGATAGCGTTCCCATTTGAGCAGTTCTATCAGTTGAGAAATTTGCTTCCTGCTAAAACCGTCAATGGTTGTCCCGTCTGTTCCGGGCGTCATATTGCCTTGCTTAGCATGGATTTTTTGATATGCCCGCAAAAAGAAGTCCTCATTGAAAAGATTTCTGTAGATACGGTCATACCGGTGTGATTCATCTTGTTTGGATTTTTGCTTTAGTATTGATAATACCGTTTCAGCTTTTTGCATTTCGCATACCTCCATTCGATTATCAATAGAATGACCTGCCGCCCTTCGCCATGTATGCGGCTTTCCCGCACTCGGACTACTATGGCGGCTCCGTTGCCATGCCGGATATTCAGTGTCATCTCCCTCGCTTTTCACACTTGGGATTTATCGCCATAGGGCATTACACATAGCATTTCTGCGTTCTGGTTTAGGCAATCTCCGTTTAGTCGTATTGATACATTGGGTGTGGTTTAGGTTTCCGTTCATTCCTTTTACATACTTCCTGTATGCCGGGACATTTTCAGAGAGTATCAGTGACGACAACGGTTTCACTGATAGAAATTGTCCATGTGCGCAATCAGTCTTCGCACATCTCCACACTTAGAGCAAAGAAACTGGATTTAAAGCAGTTTAGCCTTAACCATGCCACGCCTTTGGTCTCGCATATCCCGCTTATACACTGATTTCAAACGTATATGCTTTTCCGCCATGCTCTTGTCCCCTTTATCTTTCGATTCCGGGTTAGGCGGCTAACCAACTGGATTTCTCTCCAATCCAGTACCTCTTTAGGCATTATCAATACGCCCTTACGGACGCACATCGTCCGTATGTTTGATAATGGCGATATTACCCTTGATAACCTGTTCATTTACATCATTTGCGGTCTGATTATGCTCAATGGTATAAAGCTCTGGCTCTGCGCCAACCTTATGGACTGTCGGATCGAGCAAATAGCCTTCGCTCGGCTCAAGTTCCTTAATTGTCCAATCCGAATCACAGATATATTCTTTTGTGGTGAACTGCCCGTTTTCATCAGTGTAGTATTCGTCAATGAGCTGTTCGCCCTTGAAAATCCCGTATTTTGCTCCCGCAAGAGAGGCGTTCCCCTGAGCCGTTCCCGTCTCAGCGTCGCTTTTTGTCACGGTAACGGTAAACTTCTTCAGGATATTCGTGAAATTGCGGGTAGTGACCTCGTTCCACTTGACGGGTGCGCTCTGATCTGCGGGAATGACATAACGGATTGCGGTATCCACTTCCTCAATGGTGTACGGCGTTGTGCCGCTGATCAGCACATCTTCAAAGGTCGCCACACCGTTTTTATCCGTAACCGCATACTCGTCCACGGCAATGCCGGAGAGCGATGTGCCGTAAAGGTGGAAGGTCACGCCCTCATTGAAGTTATCCTCCGAGGATTTGATAACCTCAATATCGCCACGCTTCAGGGTATTGTTGAAGTTGACGGTCGCAACCTGCCCCGCAACTACGGTTACTCTGCGGGACTCCTGCGGCTCGTAGCGGTCATATTCCTGCTCGGTTACGGTATATACTCCGGGCATTAGGTTATCTACCTGAATCTGACCGCCGTTTTCTGTCTTAACGGTTTTATCAATGCCGTTGCCCTGAATACGGAAGGAGATACCATCAACTTTTCCGTCCTCGCTGGTTTTGACGATCTTCGCCGAGCCGTAGGAAACCTTTGATTTAAGAAATCCCTTAACCGGATCATTGACCGTCTGAGCGTAGGTTACGGTATCCTGCACACCGCCGTTTGGTCCATAGATACCGTCCGTCCAAGTGATAACGCCTTTTCTCTGCGCCGTTTTCTCTGCGGTAATCGTCAGCCCGTCGCTCGGCGCTTTCTCGGCAGTAATCG
>ERZ827088.2997-NODE-2997-length-16465-cov-9.083181_pt1 | contig 16465 bp, 9 predicted proteins | sample MGYA00519922_ERZ827088 | MGnify/ENA primary metagenome ERZ827088 (study PRJEB31778, sample SAMEA3449254) | human gut metagenome | biome: human gut; feature: human-associated habitat; material: faeces | place: United Kingdom | collected 2010/2012 ... | reverse complement strand
AGTAGTTCATCATGGAGAACATGCCCTTCTTCATCTCGCCGCCGTACCAGGTGTTGATGATGACCTGCTCCTTGCTGGTGATGTTGAAGGCAACGCAGGTCTCACTGTTCAGGCCCAGCTCCTTGTAGTTCTCAACCTTAGCCTTGGAGGCGTTGTAAACAACAAAGTCAGGCTCAAAATTGGCCAGCTCCTCAGCGGTGGGCTTGATAAACATGTTGGTGACAAAGTGTGCCTGCCAGGCCACCTCCACGATGAAGCGGATAGCCATGCGGGTGTCCTTGTTGGCACCGCAGAAGGCATCGACAACGAACAGGCGCTTGTTGCACAGCTCCTTCTTGGCGATGTCCTTCACGGCAGACCAGGTCTGCTCGGTCATGGGGTGGTTGTCGTTCTTGTACTCGTCGCTGGTCCACCAAACGGTGTCCTTGGAGTTCTCGTCCACGACGATGTACTTGTCCTTGGGGGAACGGCCGGTGTAAACGCCGGTCATGACATTGACAGCGCCCAGCTCGGTGACCTGGCCCTTCTCATAGCCGGTCAGCTCGGGTTTGGTCTCCTCCTCGAACAGCATCTCATAAGAGGGGTTATGCACGATCTCGGTCGTGCCGGTAATGCCATACTTAGTCAAATCCAGATTTGCCATGTTTACATATACCTCTTTCTCTATACTTTTGGCTGAATGGGGGACAAGGGGACTAAGTCAGCCTCCTAGTGCCCCATCCTGACATTTATTATACAAAGATTTCGGCATAAAAGCAAGTTCAAATTCTTTCAAAGATTGTGACATTATTGTAAAATAGTTTGAATTTTACATATTGTATCCCCGTAGGGGCGGATTCTATATCCGCCCCTACGTTGCAGGTGTACCAGCAAAAAAGGACGCACCCTCCGGCACGTCCCTTCTCAATATTATTTACGCAATTTACGCATCCGAGCGCGAATACGCATTCTTCATGCCGCTGCTCAGCTCAAACAGGACCTTATTCAGGGCGTCCGTCGTCTCGGCCCTGACCATGGCGGCCAACTCCTCGTTGGCCTTGGTGCGCAGGGCGGCACGGGCGGCGGGGTCGGCCTCGCCGCGCTGGGCATCGTCATAGGCGTTAATGATGCCGTTGGCTTTGCTGCCGACGCTCAGCGTGTAGCGCTCGATGTGGAACACCGATTTTGCGTAGGACGCATCGGCCATGGCGGCCAGCAGACGGCTGGCCCAGTAGAAGTTGTCGGTGGAGACATCGCCCGTCGTGTTGGACAGGTACTCCGGCGTCGTGTCCACGTTGGCGTAGAAGGGCACCATCGTGTTGAAGGCGTTGGACGCAAAGGCCAACCACTCCACGGCGCGGAAGTCCTCCGGTACGTCGGGGCGCATTTGCAGCAGTGCCATAAAGTCGTTGCGGTTCACACCGATGGGACGGTAGATGCCCCTCTCGGAAGCCGTGGCCGCATAGGGGTCATACGGCGTGCCCTGATAATGGCTCGACAGCACGTACTTTACGTCCTCGGGCGTGATCTTTTTCTCGGGCACCATGCACCAGGGCAGGTCGTCGGAGCGCGGCGTAAAGTCGGCGTCCGGGCCGTCCCAGGCGAACGTATTGGGGTTGAAATAACGCAGCATATACCAGCCGCGGGGCGTGTTGTAGACATGGTCGGCATCGTCGTGGCTGCCGAAGGCGTCGCGCGGATTCAGCGCACCGTCCAGGGACAGGTCAAGATGGTACTTGTCGATAAAGCCGCGCAGGTCGGCGGAGCACATGAACTCCTTCTGCTCGCCCAGTGCGTCGTCCAGGTCGAGCGTGTCAAGGCCGAGCTGGTTCGGCATGACCACATAGACGTCATCGGGCACGCGGCGGGCCATCCAGTGGTGGCCGCCGATGGTCTCGAGCCACCAGACCTCGTCCACATCCTGGAACGCGATGCCGTTCATTTCGTAGGTGCCGTACTGCTCCAGCAGACTGCCAAGGCGACGGACGCCCTCGCGCGCGGAGCGGACATAGGGCAGGACCAGATAGACAATGTCCTCCTCGCCGATGCCGCCCTTGACGAGCGGGTCAGCGCCCAGCACGCGCGGGTTGGAGGTGATGGTCTCGGTAGCCGTCATGCCGACGTTGGCCGCGTTGACGCCGCTGGCCGCCCACAGGCCCTTGCCCTCAACAGCGTTGGGCACCGCGGTGATGCGCAGGCCGCTGCCGGGCAGCGGGATCTCGACGCCCGAAATGACGGATTTATAGACCGCGGGGTAGTCCTGCGGCTGAAAAACGGTAAACTTTTTGGCAGTGAAATGGCCGGAGCCGGAATCGTCGTTGCGGGCAATCATCGTGGACCCGTCGTAGGACGCATTTTTGCCGACCAGAATGGTGGTGCAAGCCATGGTTAAACATCTCCTTATCTCTCTTGGCCCTCTCTGCGAGGGGGCTCCGCCCGCAGGCGGTGGGGGAGAGAACCTTGCCATTGTCCGAAATATTCCGGATAACCGCAAGGTTCTCTCCCTCCGGCCCTGCGGGGCCACCTCCCTCGCAGAGGGAGGCAAGTATGGCATCGTTTACATTATAAACTCATTTTTTCAAATTTCAACCGTCACATTTCCTGCGCCACGCCCTGCGCGATCACACCGCTCTGGTAGGCTTCGACCAGGGCTGTCAGGTCGCGGATCAGCGCCTGCTTGCGCCCGCCCTCGTCGGTGTCGCGCACCAGAATGCGCTGGGGCGCAGTATAGATATACTCGCTCTTGCTGGCAATGTCCTCGTCCTCGTGGATTGCCTTGTCCACGCTCTCAAACGGCTGGTGGGTGCGCAAGATCAACCCGCGGGAGTTATAGACCAGTGTGTAGCCGGCTATGCCGGTGCGCCGGTGGTAGGCACGGCAGAAGCCGCCGTCAATAATGATGAGCCGTCCGCCGCCCTTGATGGGGCTTTCCCCCTCGATGGCACGGACCGGGACATGGCCGTTCACGATGTGGCTGCCCTCGCCGGACAGGCCAAATTCGCGCAAAATATGCTCGGCGGTGCGCGGGTCGGCAATGTGCCTGTAGTAGGGGTCCTTGATCTCCACCTGGGCCGCCGGGTCGGCAATATAGAGCCGCTCAAACGTCGTCATGGCGCTGCGGCCAAACAGCGGCGATTTTGCCCCGCACCACAGGTACCACAAAAAGTCCTGTCCGGCCAGCCGTGCCGGGCTGCCCGCGGGCGCGCTGTAGCCCTGGCGGGCGCGGCGGTCACAGTAGTCGAACAGCTGCTTGCCGCTGCGGGCGGTGCCCTCAAACCGAATGGCCGCAAACGCGCCGTCCTCGGTCATCGGCACTGCGCCGTGGTAGAGCAGATTGCCGTTGCACATTTTATAAAACGCACCGTGGGCGTACAAAAATTGCACATGGCGCTGCAGGCGCTCGCTCTCGGCAAAGCTGCGCACCAGCTCGGCGGCGATCTTTTCCTCGTCGGCAGTCAGCGCGGCGGGGTTGGCCGGGTCAACGGTGGGAAAGTCGCAGTCCAGCAGGGGATAGGTCGTGCCGAAATAGTCCACCGTGCCCGCGGCAAAGTCAATGTGGTTCAAAAAGTCGCGGCCCTGCAAATCAAAATCCGGGTTGCGGGCAATGACCTGTGCCTCCAGCTTGAGCATCATAATGGTCACGGCCTTGTGCATCCGCGCGGCGGCGGTCAGGTCGCCTGCCGCTGTGCGCTGGTCGGCGTGGGGCAGCCAGCGCGAAACATCGGAATCCGCGTAAGTATGCTGGGCAAAACGCTCCAAGCGGCGCAGGCTGATGCCGTAGCCGCCCTCCAGCGTGTCCAGATTGTTGTAGGCCAGCGTTGTTTTCAGCACGGTCATAATGCAGAGCGGGCTGCCCGCTGCCGCACCCATCCAGACCACGTCGTGGTTGCCCCACTGGATGTCCACCTGATGATGCGCCATCAGACTGTCCAGAATGCGGTCCGGGCGCGGGCCGCGGTCAAACAGGTCGCCCACAATGTGCAGACGGTCCACAGCCAGCCGTTTGATGACCTCGCAGAAGCGGATAATATAGGCGTCGGCGCGGTCATAGCGGATGATGCTCTCAATGATCTCGCCGTAATACTGGTCCTTGTCGTGGTCCTCAAAGTGGGCGTGAAGCAGCTCGTCGAGGATGTAACCGCAGTTCTGCGGCAGACAGCGGCGCACATGGTCGCGGGTATGCTTGCTGGACACGAATCGGCACAGGTCGATGAGCCGCAGCAGCGTCATGCGATACCAGGCGTGCAGGTCTCGCTGGCGGGCTTTCAGCTCGGGCAGCTTCTGATTGGGATAATAGACGAGCGTCGCCAGCTCGGCACGCTCCTCGGCGGGGACACCGTTGCCAAGCACCGTGTCGATTTTTTCACGGATGACGCCCGATGCGCTGTTTAATATATGTACGAACGCTTCGTGCTCGCCGTGCAGGTCACTCATGAAGTGCTCGGTGCCCTTGGGCAGACGGAGCAGGGCCTCAATGCGGATGATTTCGCTGGCCGCGGCGGCCACGGTCTGGTATTTCTGGGACAGCAGGCGCAGATAGCGCAGATGCTCATCGGAATATTGCACGGGCAGGACCTCCCTGTACTTTTCTTTCATCTATATGGAAGTATAGCACACCTTGCGGCAAAACAAAAGGCCGCAGCCCGGAATTTTGGGCTGCGGCCTGATGATTTTTAAGGCAGGGACTCTGTAGGGGCGGATTCTATATCCGCCCGTGGACGTTTACCCTGCGTTCATCTTTTTTCACAACGGGATGCTGCCAAGCGGGCGCATATAGAATGCGCCCCTACGGTGCAGCATGGCTGCAATTTTTTTTTGCAATCACTCGATCTCGATCAGCGTCTGCTTCGGCTCGAGCTTCTTGGCCTCGGCCTTGGGCAGATGCAGGGTCAGGATGCCGTTCTCAAACTTAGCGCTGATGTCCTTGGGCTCCAGCTCCTTGCCGACATAGAAGCTGCGTGCGCAGCTGCCGGTAGCACGCTCCTGGCGGATATAGCGGCCCTCGTTGTCCTTGTCATCCAGCTCCTCATTGCGCTGGGCGCTGATGGTCAGATAGCCGTTGTCCAAATCCAGCTTGACATCCTCTTTCTTGAAGCCGGGCAGATCAACGAACACATCGTAGCTGTCCTTGTTCTCGCGGACATCGGTTTTCATCACATTGGCGGCACGTTTGCCAAACATACCGCGGGGCGCAGCGGCCTTCATGGCGCGGTCAAAATCGTGCTCCCAATCGTTGCTGAACAGATCATCCATCAAAGCCTCATTGAACATATACGGAACCATCATCATAAGTCATTCCTCCAATTTTCATCGGCCGCCCGTTTTGTTTGTGAGCGGTTGACTTTTGATACACATTGTTGCGTTCCCTTTGGGGATTCGGTTCTTCCGTTCCTCTTTCCCTTGGAACGCCTCTATAATAGCACCGAACATTAGCACTGTCAATAGTAGAGTGCTAATGTTTACATGTTATGTAATGTTTGTTCACAAAATATGTAATAAGTTTTGTTGAATTACGATGATACGTCTGTTTTGCTAGCCCGTAGGGAGGGGTCTTGACCCCTCCGGGACGTTTGCGGCAGCCGCAGACCACCCCGGGACGCATGTATGCTGCCTAGGAAAGTGCATCACTGCCACAAGCCTCCTGCGGAGGGGTCAAGACCCCTCCCTACGACTTACCCGCAAGTGCCCGCTAATGGGAAGCCTGCGCTCCGGTCATTCACGGGGCAGTCTTTGCTTTCTGATGCCTGCTTTCGGAGAGAGAAGGCTTCTCATCTTTACATTATGTCGTATTCAATCGGCGTCTCAAACAGCCGTGCCGCCTTCTCCCGGTCCCCGGTCTGGCCCAGCGCCCACATCAGCTTGACAGCGACAGCCTCGGGGGTCATGTCGCGGGCCTCCAGGACGCCGGGCAGCTCACCGACGGCACGGCCCACCTCGTAGACGGCAAGGTCGCAGCCCTCGTGCGGGACCTGCGTGGTAAACACCGCCAGCCGCCCGCTCTCACACCAGCGGCGCAGGGCGGCGAACATCTCGCCGTGCTCCCCGCCCGGCAGGCCGCCGACGCCGAAGCTCTCCAGCACCAGTGCGCGGTAGTGCGGGGCCAGCAGTGGGATGATGTCCGCCCGCATGCCCGGCACAAGCCGCAGCACAAAAACGGCGGGTTCAAGCCTTTCATAGAACCGCACGGGCGGCTGGTCCGTGGGGCGGCGCAGAAACGTCACCAGCCGCGTATCGCGGAACACCGCGGTCTCGGGGTAGTCGATGCTGGAAAACGCATTGAAGCTGCGCGTCCGCGTCTTGCGCGCGCGTGTGCCCAGAATGACCTTGTTGTCAAACACCAGCTGCACGCCCCATGCGCCGTCGCTGACCGCGTAGACGAACGCGCGGTAGAGGTTGTTGCGCGCGTCGGTATCGCGGTTGTAGATGGACTTCTGGCTGCCGGTCAGCACAACGGGCTTCGCGCTGTTCTGCACCATGTAGCTGAGCGCCGCGGCGGTGTAGGCCATCGTGTCTGTGCCATGGGCGATGACAAAGCCGTCGCAGGCATCATAATTTTCTTTGATGCAGCGCACGATGCTCTGCCACTGCGCGGGGCCGACGTTCGTCGAATCCAGGTTGAACACCTGCACAGCGCTGACCTCGCACAGGTCGGCCAGCTCGGGCACGCAGGCCAGCAGCTCCTCTGACGTGATGGCCGGGGCCAGCCCGCCCGCCGCCGTAGGGCGGCTTGCAATCGTCCCGCCTGTGGCGAGAAGCAGAATTTTTTTCATCAAAATACCTCTTTGGCTTCCCCCTCGGGGGAAGGCTCCTCTCATTTCACTCCGCCCACATCAGATGCCGCTCCGCGACGACCTGGGCGTCCAGTGTGCGCGGACCTGCCGTAAAGCGCACGGTCACGCGGCGGCCCGCAACGCTTTCCACGGTGCCGGGGCCAAAGACGGCATGCCGCACATGGGCACCGACGGCGGTGATGCTGTCCACATCCACAGGCGGCAGCGGGGCGCGTGCCGCGGGCGGGGGTGTGCGGCGGCCCGCGGGCTCGGCGTCGTGGCGTTTGCGGTGGCCGGGCAGACCGGACAGCACCTCATCCACAAAGGCCGAGCGCTCCGCCGCGCAGTCAAACAGCACCAACTGCTGCCGTGCGCGGGTCATGGCCACGTAAAACAGCCGCCGGTCCTCCTCATACTGCTGTGTCTCACCGGGCGTGCGGCAGCACAGCTCCGGCTTGGCGGGCAGAATGCCGTCCAGCACATCCAACAAAATGACACGGTCATATTCCAGCCCCTTGGCCGAGTGGATCGTCGAAAGCAAAAACCTGCACCCGGGCGGATTTTCATGGCTTTGTATGATGCTGCGCAGCTTTTCCAGCCGCCGCAGCAGGTGCCGCGGCGTCGGCTCCTGTGCGCCGAGCATTTCCAGCACGGCCAGCTTCGTGCGGTCCATACCGTTTTTGTCCAGATATTTGCCGTAGCCCAGCTGGTCGGCCAGGAACCGCACCGCATCGTCCGCGGCCATTTTGGGCAGACGCGCCAGACCGTCCGCCACGTCAGCCATGGCAGCGCGGGTGCGCGGACGGATGCTGTCCTCATTCAGCAGGGCCATCCAGCAGCCCTGCCCGTACTGCCGCGCCTGATTGCAGGCAAACAGCGCCTGTGCGCGGGTGACGGGCACGCCGAATTTGTAGTAGCAGCGCAGAAAAGTTTCCCCATCCGCGGGGTGTGCGGCCAGCGTGAAAATATCGGTCACATCGCGGACGATCTTGTTGGTAAAAAAGGTCTGGTCCACTGCCTTGCAGGCGTAGGGGATGCCCCGCCGCTCGCACAGGTCGATGATGGGCAGTGCGCTCTCGTGGTTGCGGAACAGCACCGCCGTCCCGGTATCGCAGTGCTGCGCCGTCTCAAACAAGAATGGCAGCTGGTCGGCACGGCGCGGCACGGTGACGATCTGCAGCGGTGCGCCGGGGCCCTGCGTCGGTGCGATAGTCTTGGGGCGGCGATAGCGGTTGCGCGCCACAAAGCGGTTGGCAGCCTCCAGAATCGGCTCTGTGGAGCGATAGTTCTGCTCCATTAGCAAAATCTGTGCGCCGGGATAGGTCTTTTCAAAGTCCATCAGCGCCTGGGGGTAGGCGGCGCGGAAGCCGTAAATGCTCTGGTCCTCGTCGCCGACCATAAAGATATTGCCGCTTTCCTGCGCCAGCACGCGGATAATTTCATGCTGTACCTTGGACGTATCCTGCGACTCATCGACGCAGAAATACTTGTACCGCTTGCGGAACGCCGCCGCAACCGCGGGCGCACCGCGCAGGATTTGCAGCGCAAAGCAGAGCTGGTCGTCGTAGTCCATTTTGTGCGCGGCCTTCAGCGCCTTCTGGTAGCCGCGGTACAGATCAGGCAGATTCTCAATGTCGGTTTCCAGCTCGTCCAATTCCGCGTCGGTCAGGCACATATTTTTAATGTAGGTGATGGCCGTGCGCAGATCCTTGACCGTGCTCTCGGCGGGGTACTCGTGGTTTGTGTCCTGCCATAGCCGCATGAGCAGCGGCGTGGTCTCGCTCTCATTGCGGATGAGCTCCGGCGGGGTACGGCCATACATGCGGCTGTACAGCGCGATGATGCGCGCCGCCACACCGTTGATGGTGCGGAACTCCAGCCGTGCGGCCAATTCGCCGCCGAACCGCGCCGCAAACCGGGCGCGCATCTCCTGCGTGGCGGCGACGGTGTAGGTCATTGTCAGGGTTGCTTCCGGCGCAATGCCGCAGACCTCGGTCATATAGCCCAGCCGGGTGATGAGCACGGTGGTTTTGCCGCTGCCCGGCACCGCCAACAGCAGCACCGGGCCGTTGACCGCCTCCACCGCCGCGCGCTGCTGGTCGTTCAGGGCCGCCAGATGGGCCGTTTCAAATATAGCCTTGTCCATGGCAGCTCCTTTCGTGCAGTATAAATCGCCGCGCAGCAGGGGCCGCACATGTGCGGCCCGCAGCTACACGGGGGACGCCCGCTTATGAGCAGGCCGCGGGCCGGGCATGCCCGGCCCCTACAGTGTTTCCCTATTGTACCATACATCCCGCACAAAAGCAAAACAGCCGGTCCCTGCCCTCTTTGCCGAGCAGTAATTGCGTGCGTGAAAACCGGTTTAACATGTATCGTTCCTCTCTCGCCCGTAAACGAGTTCTATGGGCAAAGCCGCGGGCCGGGCATGCCCGGCCCCTACTTCTCTATATCCCCACTATGCAGATGTGATTATAAATGTCAACCTTGCAAAGTGTAAAAACCTGCAGCATTTCAGCCCGCGTATTTTGTCACCCCCAAGTCTTGGATAAACGCGCACACTGTGGTACAATATGTAAGAAAGAGCAAACTCCCCATAATCAAAGGACGTCACCATGAAACAAGGCAATTTGAATATACGCTGCACCGAAGATTACGCGGTGCTGTACTGGGATAAACCCGCCGCCGCACCCAGCGGGGCGGAATACACGGTCTCCCTGAACGGCGAGGCCGTTGGCCGCACAGACCGCACCCATTTTACGATAGAGGGGCTGAGCTACGGCAGTTCCTTCCGAGTGGACGTGGTCAGCGGCAGCTACTGCATCGGCTCGGCCACGCTGCAGTTCGGCAGGGAAAAACGCCGCATCGACATTACCGCCGCGCCCTACTTCTGCAAGGGCGACGGCCATATCCTGAACACCGACAATTTACAGCGGGCCATCAACGACTGCGGCGCGGACGATATTCTGTACGTGCCGGCGGGCGATTTCCTGACCGGCGCACTGCGGCTGCACAGCGATCTGGAAATTTATCTGGCCAAGGGCGCGGTCCTGCAGGGCACAACGAACATTCACGACTATTCGCCCCGCATCCCCAGCCGGTTTGAGGGCACCGAGATGCGCTGCTACTCAAGCCTTTTGAACGCGGGCGACATGAACCACAAGACCGGCCCGAACTGCCGCAATATCATCATCCGCGGCAGGGGCACGATCTGCGGCGGCGGGCAGGAGCTGGCCCGCAAGATCATTGAGGACGAGCGCGCCCGCATCAAGAGCTTTCTGGACGACAACCGGGAGCTCGTCGAAAGCTGCGAGAACAGCGACACGATCCCGGGCCGCGTCCGCCCGCGGCTTATCAATTTAAGCAACTGTGAGAACGTCTGGATCAGCGGTATCACGCTGAAAAACGGCCCGTCCTGGAACGTCCACATGATCTACTGCGATGACATCCAGACCGATCACTGCACCTTTGTGTCCGAGGGCGTCTGGAACGGCGACGGCTGGGACCCGGACTCCTCAACGAACTGCACGCTGTTTGCGTCGGAGTTCTCCACGGGGGACGACGCTGTCGCCATCAAGAGCGGCAAAAACCCCGAGGGCAACGAAATCAACCGTCCCTGCGCGCATATCCGGGTGTTTGACTGCCGCAGCGACTGCGGCCACGGCATCTGCATCGGCAGCGAGATGAGCGGCGGCGTGGAGGACGTGCAGATCTGGGACTGTGATCTGGCAAACTCGCTGTCCGGCATTGAGATCAAGGCCACGCCCAAGCGCGGCGGCTATGTGCGCGGCGTGACCGTGCGGGACTGCATCACGCCCCGCGTCATGCTGCACAGCGTACCGTACAATGACGACGGTGTGCCCGCCGGTGCCCCGCCGAAGCTCGAGCACTGCTTCTTTGAGCGGCTGACCCTGACCGCCGAGGTGCTGGACCATGACCGCAGCCGGCACGATGCCGCCCCGATCGAGATTTCGGGCTTTGACAAGCCGGGCTATGAGGTCGAGGACATTGTCTTTAAGGATATTACCATCACCAAGCCGTCCGTCGCCCTGCCGCTGGGGCTGTGCAAGGGTGTGACGCTGAGCAATCTTGCGTGTGTGAAGGAATAAGCCTAAAGCCTCCCCACTTTATGAACAAATCTTAAAACTTCCTTACACCCTCTTGCACCGCGGTGCAGGAGGGTGTATTATTATCATGTTTTAATAATTAACATAAGCCAACTATTAACAGGAGGTGTTCACCAATGGGCACTGAAGCCCCTTCTCTGAGCGGGGTGTTCCGCTTTGTGGCGCGGCTGCACACACTGTCCAGGCGCGGGATGCGCATGGCACTGGCCGGGCAGCCCAAATGCCGCTATGGCATGCTGCAAAGTCTGTACAATCTCATTGAGCAGCACGGCTGCGACGGCGCGATCTATGTCTCGGACATTGCGCGGCAGATGCACCAGCCGATGCCGGCGATTTCCCGCGGGCTGCGTCAGATGGAGCAGGACGGCCACATCGTCCGCGAGACAGACCCCAAGGACCGCCGCAAGACGCTGGTGCGCATCACCCCGGCAGGGGAGTGCGCCCGCAAAGCCAATGAGCAGGCCATGAACGACTACTTTGCCCGCATCATGGCGCGGCTGACCCCGGAGCAGCTGGCGCAGGCCAACGCCGTAAAGGACGCACTGCTCGCCGCCATCGAGGCCGAGAACGCCGCTATGAAAACCGATTTGAAAGGAGAACCCCCGCATGACGAAAATTTTTAAGCAGCTGGGGCGGCACTGGGCGGCCTGCCTGGCCGTCGTTGCGCTGCTCATCGTGCAGGCATACTGCGATTTAAACCTGCCAGACTACACAAGCAAAATTGTGGACACCGGCATCCAGCAGGGCGGCATTGAAAGCCCCGTGCCCGACACCGTCCGCAGCACAACGCTGCAGGCGCTCGAGCTGCTCATGTCCGAGGACGACGCCGCACTGGCGGACGAAGCCTACACCGACCCCGACGCGGACGGTGTGCGCACACTGAACCCGGACGCGGATACCGCCGCGCTGGAAAATGCGTTCACAACGCCGGACGTTGTGCTGTACATGGCCGCGGCAAAGAATGCCGCCACTGCCGCCGGTGCCACCGACACCGTGGCCCCCACGGCCTATGACCTCGACGCCGTCGCCACGCAGCTGGCCGCCGCGTCCAAGGCCCCCGGCGCACGGGAAATGCTGCAGAGCCAACTGACGGACGGTCTCGCCCAGCTGGACGAGACCGTCGCCGACAGCCTGTCCAGCCAAGCCATGCTGCTCGTCGCGCTGGAATATGACGCTCAGGGCATTGCCCATGACGTGCAAATGTCCTATCTGCTGCGCACGGGCGGCCAGATGCTGGCTTTAACGCTGCTCATGGTTGCCGTGGCCGTCGCCGTAGGCTTTATCGCGTCCCGCGTCTCCGCCGCTATTGGCCGTGACCTGCGCCGCGACGTGTTCAGGACCGTCGTCGGCTACTCCAACGCCGAAATCGAAAAATTTTCCACTGCTTCGCTGATTACCCGCACCACGAACGACATCCAGCAGGTGCAGTTCGTCTGCGTGATCCTGCTGCGCATGGTGGCCTACGCGCCCATTTTGGGCATTGGCGGCATTATGCACGTTGCCAGCGGCAACACGGGGCTGGAATGGATCATCTTTGTGGCCGTGGCCGCACTGCTGGCGCTCATCGCCGTTTTGATGAACGTAGCCATGCCGAAATTCAAGCAGATGCAAGTCCTGGTGGACCGGCTGAACCTTGTCAGCCGCGAAATCCTGACCGGCATTATGCCCATCCGCGCGTTCAGCCGCGAGGAATTTGAGGAAAAGCGCTTTGACAGGGCCAACACCGACCTGATGAAGACCCAGCTGTTCACCAACCGCACGATGGTCGCCATGATGCCGTTTATGACGCTCATCATGAACGGCACGAGCCTGCTCATCGTCTGGTTCGGCGGCAAGGCGATGGATCTGGGCAACATGCAGGTGGGCGAGATGATCGCCTTCATCACCTACACCATGCAGATCGTCATGTCCTTCCTGATGCTGGCCATGGTGGCCGTCATGCTGCCCCGCGCCGGTGTGGCTGCGGACCGCATTGACGAGGTCATCAAGACCCCCTCGACCATCCATGACCCCGCTGCGCCCAAGGCACTGCCCGCGGACGGCACCCACGGCGTTGTGGCGTTCCATGACGTCAGCTTCCGCTATCCCGGCTCCGACGAGGACGCGCTCGAGCACATCAGCTTCACGGCCAGACCCGGCGAGACAACGGCCATCATCGGCTCCACGGGCTGCGGCAAATCTACGCTGCTCAACCTGATCCCGCGCTTCTACGATGTGACCGAGGGCAGCGTGACGATTGACGGCGTTGACGTGCGCGACATGACCCAGGCACAGCTGCACGACGAGCTGGGCTATGTACCGCAGAAGGGCGTGCTGTTCAGCGGCACGATCACATCCAACCTGAAGTTCGGCGGCGACCACATCACCGACGCCGACGCAGAGCAGGCCGCCGAGATTGCCCAGGCCACGGAGTTCATCTCCGCCAAGCCAGAGGGCTTCGACAGCCCGATTGCCCAGGGCGGCAGCAACGTCTCCGGCGGGCAGAAGCAGCGCCTTTCGATTGCCCGCGCCATTGCCAAGCACCCGCAGATCTATCTGTTTGACGACAGCTTCTCGGCGCTGGACTACAAGACCGACGTGGCGCTGCGCCGTGCGCTGAAGGCTAAAACCGACAACGCCACAGTCATTATTGTGGCGCAGCGCATCTCCACCGTGCTGCACGCGAACCAGATTTTGGTGCTGGATGAGGGCCGCCTCGTCGGCAAGGGCACCCATGCCCAGCTGATGGAAAGCTGCCCCGCGTATCAGGAAATTGCGCGCAGCCAGCTGAGCCAGAAAGAACTGAATTTGCAGAAGGAGGGTGAGTGATATGCCAAGACCCGGACGCATGACGACGGAGCACGCCAAGGACTTCAAGGGCACGCTGCGCCAGCTGCTGGCCGCCTTGAGCAAGTATAAGCTGTCGCTGGTCGTCGTCATTGTTTTTGCTGTTCTGTCAACCATTTTCAACATTGCAGGGCCGAAGATCCTGGCCAAGGCCACCACGGCGCTGGCCACCGGCTGGATCGCCAAGCTGCGCGGCGTGGGCGGCATCGACTTTGCCTACATCGGCAAGGTGCTGCTGTTCCTGCTGGGCATGTACCTGCTGTCCGCGGCGTTCAGCTTCATTCAGGGCTGGCTCATGTCCGGCCTGTCACAGAAGGTCTGCTACGACTTCCGCGACCAGATCAGCAAAAAGATCAACCACCTGCCGCTGGCCTACTTTGAAAAGCGCACCGTCGGCGAGGTGCTGTCCCGCATTACAAACGACGTGGATACACTGGGCCAGAGCCTGAACCAGAGCGTGACCCAGCTGATCACCAGCGTTGCGACGATGGTCGGCGTGCTCATCATGATGCTGTCCATCAGCCCTAAAATGACGCTGATTGCCCTGCTGATCCTGCCGGTCTCGCTGGCGCTGGTGCTGGTGGTCGTCAAGTTCAGCCAGAAGTATTTCAAGGCGCAGCAGGCGACACTGGGCGTTGTCAACGGTCAGGTCGAGGAGGTCTACTCCGGCCACAACGTCATCAAGGCGTTCAACCGCGAGGCCGCCGTGCTGGACGACTTCAACGCCGCAAACGATAAGCTGTACGAATCCGCGTGGAAATCGCAGTTTTTGTCCGGCCTGATGCAGCCCATCATGAACTTTGTGGGCAACCTGGGCTATGTGGCCGTCGCCATCGTCGGCAGCATTTTTGCCGCAGCGGGCACCATCACCATCGGCGATATTCAGGCGTTCATCCAGTACGTCAAGAACTTCACCCAGCCCATCCAGCAACTGGCGCAGGTGTCCAACATGCTGCAAAGCATGACCGCCGCCGCCGAGCGCGTCTTTGAATTTTTGAACGAGCCCGAGGAGGACCAGCTGGCCGACCCCGCCCGCCGCGCCGACCCCGCCTGCATCGACGGTCAGGTCACGTTTGACCATGTAAAGTTCGGCTACACGCCGGAAAAGACCGTCATCCACAATTTCAGCTGCAATGTCAAGCCTGGCCAGAAGGTCGCCATCGTCGGCCCCACCGGCGCGGGCAAGACCACAATGGTCAAGCTGCTCATGCGGTTCTACGATGTGGATTCCGGCGAAATTTTGCTGAACGGCCACAACGTCAGGGACTTTGACCGCAGCGACCTGCGCGAGGGCTTCGGCATGGTGCTGCAGGATACCTGGCTGTTCAAGGGCACGATCATGGAGAACATCCGCTATGGCCGTCTGGATGCCACGGACGAGGAGGTCATTGCCGCCGCGAAGGCAGCAAACGCCGACCACTTTATCCGCACGCTGCCCGGCGGCTACCAGATGGAGCTGAACGAGGACGCCTCCAACGTCAGCCAGGGCCAGAAACAGCTGTTGACCATCGCCCGCGCCATCCTGGCGGATAACCGCATCCTGATTCTGGATGAAGCAACGTCCAGTGTGGATACCCGCACCGAGCAGCGCATCCAGTCCGCCATGGACCGCCTGATGAAGGGCCGCACCAGCTTCGTCATTGCCCACCGCCTGTCCACCATCCGTGATGCCGACAAGATTTTGGTCATGCGGGATGGCGACATTGTGGAGCAGGGCACCCACGATGAGCTGATCGACCAGGGCGGCTTCTACGCTGATCTGTATAATTCCCAGTTCGAGGATGTGACGGCGTAAGATTTTAAAGGCCCCTCTGGGAGAGGGCTCCGGCTCCCTCCCAGGGGGGCCTTTTTATGCCCTCTTATTTCGATGCAATACTTCTTGACAATTGCCTTAAATAACGATAAAATTGTAAACAGGAATAAAAGGAAAAGCGCCGCACCTTAACCACTGCCTGTGCGGTTGCGTCCATAGGGTGTCGCCCACCGGGAACACCGCTTTTTTACGATACAGTATCCGCCTGTTTTTGGCTTAGTTACGTTTTATATTGCCGCCTTGTGGCATAAGTGTGCGCTTTTTTGCCCGCATTTGCCGCGCTGTGTTGCTTTTGCCATAAAAAACAAACAAACCGTATATTGAAAAAGCGTCCCGCTGTGCTGCGCCCTCCTGAATTTGCAATTTTCCAAAATTAAGGAGTGAACTGACCATGAGCCCAATTATCACTGTGCTGCTGGTCCTTGTTGCTGCTGCTGTTTGCGGGGCGCTCGGTTTTTACCTGGGCGGCGAAAACCGCAAGCGCACGGCCGAAGCCAAGATCGGCTCGGCGGAAGACGAAGCCAAGCGCATCGTAAACGATGCCATCAAGACGGCTGAAGCCAAGCGCAAGGAAACCATCGTAGAAGCCAAAGACGAAGCCTTCAAACTCAAGAGCGAAGCTGACAAGGAGATCAAGGACCGCCGCGCCGAGATCACCCGCCAGGAGCGCCGCATGGACCAGAAGGAGGAGGCGCTGGACAAGCGCTCCGCCGCCATGGAGCGCAAAGAGGAAGACCTCAAGCGCCGCACAGAGACCGTGGAAGCCCGCCTGGACGAGCTGGAACAGCTGAAAATGCGTCAGACCGAAAAGCTGGAGACCATCGCCGCCATGAGCCAGGAGGATGCCCGCGCCGTGCTGCTGAAGCAGGTGGACGACGAGCTGACCCACGAAAAGGCCATGAAGATCAGCGCCTACCAGGCGAACATGAAGGACGAGTGCGACAACCTCGCCC